>SDBT01003531.1_pt1 | contig 26983 bp, 21 predicted proteins | sample 2277101 | NCBI WGS metagenome assembly SDBT01 (sample SAMN10404973, study PRJNA504765) | marine sediment metagenome | isolation source: marine sediment core GS10_PC15, 103 cmbsf | place: Arctic Ocean: Southern Knipovich Ridge | collected 2010 | reverse complement strand
GAGATCAGTGGCGTCCAGCAGGTATTGCACCTGGTCCACGTAGGCGCTACGCCGGGAGGATATCTCCACCTCGTTGAGCAGCAGCACATCGGGGTCCAGATCCTTAATATGAGTCGCCACCCGGTCCAGGTTATCAGTCACCTCATTCTCGGTCATCAGCACCCGGTCGCCCCAGCAGTCGAACCAGAAGTCGAGCCCTCCGGCGCCATATTTGATGTTCCAGGTGACCACCACCAGGGAATCGGCGTCTTCGGCAGCCCGGATAATCACGGCCCGGTAGTACTCCACACCTTCCACATCCTCGAAGGTCGTTACCAGCGGTTCACAGGCTTGCCCAACCAGCAAGGCTGCCAGCGCCGGGAGTAGCAGGTGATTCGGTTTGCTCATATTCCTTTATTTCCTTATTTCGAATTAACTCCAGATCGGTTCGTAAGTCGCGGCAACGTTTTTAACCGGCCCAGTTAAAAATTAAACCCAACATTTAAGCCCGGCGCCAGCCCCCCGGCCGATGGCAGCACTGCTGGGGAGAATGTGAGCCGGCCAGTGGTTTGCCGGGCCCCGTGTGCAACCCGGCGGGGTTCGATACGGTGGAAGGTATACCAGGCCCCACCCAGGCGCGACAGGATATCCCCGATCATCATGGCGTCGGTGGTCTGGTCCACACCCAAAATCAGGGCGATTCCTCGAAATGAAGCCCAGCCAGCCATGCTGCCCAGGCTGATGATGGCGGTCTCGCCGACAGTCATATCATAGGGTGCGTTAAGTTTCAGGGCGGTGTAGATGCCGGCATCTACGGCAGCGGTCACCATCAACAACCCTTCCTTGAATCCCGGTTCAAACAGGAATACCAATTGGATTCCGGTTAAGTATCCCAGGGTGGCTCCGAAGGAGTAAAAATATGAATCGCCGGTGGTGATGGAACGCTGGCCGAGATACTTCCACCCAAAATAGCTCCCTCCCAGGAAGCTGCCCGAAACGAGCAGACTATTGAGACGCAGCCAGTTTTCCCCCACCTCGTCCAGATCATCGGTTAGTATTATCTGGCCTACCAGCGCGTTGAAAACGGCGGCCGAGCCGGCGTTGACCACGGCCGTCGCCTGGCCATCCGAAGGACGCCAGCGCCGGTAAAGACGATCCGACCAGATTATCCCGAACGGGATCGAAACCATCATATAGCTCACGGTCAACTTGCCATCCGGGTCCAACTCCTCCCAGCGATCGGCACCAATGAGCGCTACCAGTGGATAGATGGATGCAGCCGCCACCATACCGCCGGTATTCTGGAAGGTAGCCCGGGCCCGGGGAATATCCATGTCTTCCGTTAAGCGCCATGAATAGTAAAAGCCGCCCCCCAGGGCGAGCAGTTCCAGTCCCACCACCACCGAGGCATTATTGATTCCCAATACGTAAGGTATGCCCCAACCGTACAAGCCGTTGGCCAGCATCATGTTCTGGGCGATAACGGCCCGGCGCCCAACCCGGGAAAAGGTGATTTCCGACGTAGGGGCAGCGGCCACTTGTCGGTGAATCTCCAGCAGGACATCTTCCTCCAGATCCAGGGTATTCCTGATAGCCGTCAGTATTTGCTGCTCGTCCGTAGTTATAACGCTGTCGGCGAAAGCAGCGCGATAGGCGTTCTCGTAAACTTCCGTCTGGGCCCAGGTGGAACTCAGTGGCGCCAGTAGTACCGCCAACCGCAGCACGGTAAAGATGATCCCCGGAATGGGTATGCGCAGGGGTGCGGTCCCCCGGTCTGCCGAACCTGGAAGCGGGGAACGAGGGGTGTCAACATCTGAAGCGGTGCGAATTATTGCTCCCGGCAGGGACCGTAACTGCCGCCGGCCAAAAACGAAGGCAATGTATACACAACCGACCTATATGTGCTCAAGGCTGAATCTCCTCCCGACCGCGATTGAACCTCGCACCTTCAGGAGTCGAATTATTCGGCAAAGGCCCGGAAAATTCTGTTCCCATGGCTCACAATATAATATAATTGAGGGCGGTTTGTGCGCATGATTACCAGATTGCCCCCCGGTTCCGACCTGGCCGGATGGCCGGGACCGACCGGTGTAGCGGGGCCTTCCAACCCCGGCCCCGGGTGCTGAGGGAGACAGCCGGGCGGAAGCTGTTGCCATGATAGGGCACGGGACAAGGGTGCCGCCGCGCCACTAAGCGCTTAAATTCGCCAGCACTTGACGGGAGTATAATGGGCAAAAACATCAATATCAAGGATTTCGGCTCCCTGGACATTCGGGTAGGCACCATCCTGGCGGCGGCACCGGCTCCCGATGCCAAAGTTCCGGCCTACCACCTGGAGATCGATTTCGGTGCCTTAGGCACCAGGCGCTCCAGCGCCCGGATCACCGATCATTACCGTCCTGAGGAGCTGGTGGGCAGCCAGATACTGGCGGTGGTCAACTTCCCCCCCAAGCAGATCGGCCACTTTCGGAGCGAGGTGTTGGTACTGGGGGGCTATGAACCGGATGGCAGTGTGAAATTGCTGCGGCCTGATAAACCGATTACTAATGGAGCGCGGGTGCGATGATCAAGGCGGTGGTTTTCGATATGGACGGGGTGGTGGTGGACTCCGAACCGTTGTACCAGCGGGCCCAGGTGCGCCTGTTCGCCGAATTTTGTGTCACTATCCCCGAGGACGACTGGAAGCTCTTCCGGGGGATGACCGAGGACGCCTATTATGAGTTTGTGGGCCGGCGCTATGACCTCAACCGGCAACTACGGCAACTACGGCGGCGCGGCCGGGAGTACGTCCAGCAGGTGTTTGAAACGGACCTGGAGTTCATGGCCGGTTTTACCCACTTGCACCGGCTCCTCAAAGGACATTACCGCCTGGGCCTGGTAACCTCCACTGCCTCCGACCTGTATCAGGTGATGAATGACAAATTGCACCTGGGACCATTTTTTGATGAGGTGCTGTGCGGGGACATGACGATCAACAGCAAACCGCACCCGGAACCATACCTGGAAATTATGCGCCGGCTGGAGACAGCCCCGAATGAAACGGTGGTGGTGGAAGATTCGATTCACGGTCTGAAAGCGGCCCGTGATTCCGGGGCTTGGACTATTGCCCTGACAGGCTCTGTCCCACAGGAGGATATGCCGCCGGTCCACGCCATCATCGATTCATTGGAGGAACTTTCACCTGGATACATCGATAATCTGGTTACCATGGTAGAGGGCTGAACTGCATGGGATCCAAAGAGCGCAACCACCCGCCTAAAGTGCGCATAACCCTGCTCAAGGAAAAGCATATCCCCAGGATGATCGAGTGGCGCAACCAGCCTGAGATCCGTGAGCACCAGCCCATTGCCCAGCTCAGTCATGATCAGTTTCTGAACTTCATCCACAGCCAGAAGTCGCCGCACTTCTGGAAGTTGGCTGACCGGGAGTATATTCTGATTATCGAGGAGGTCACTGGCGGGCAACCGGTAGGCTGGATGACACTGGAGATATCTTCCCAGCAGCACGGGCTGGCCCGCCTGGGTTACAGCATCGGTAAGGAGCACTGGGGCCGGGGCTATGCCACCGCCGCCGTCCGGACTTTGCTGGTGCAGCTGTTTACCAAGACCGCCATCATGCGTATCGAGGCCGATTGCTCGGTGCATAACCCCACTTCTGTCCGGGTATTGGAGAAATGCGGCTTCCGTAAAGTGGGCATTAAAAAAGAGTACCTGGTGATCAATGGCCGCCGGGTGGATCATTACTATTACGAGCTGTTAAAGAAAAACTTCAAGTAACCGACGGCCCGCGAACAGCAAATATGTCAGCCGCCTACGACGACGCCCTGCGGATTCTAACCGGCACCAATCCGGAATACGGCGGCCGGACCAATCACGGCTCTACAGTGGCCATGGACTTAATCGAGATGGACCGGCCGGATGCGGTGTTGCCCTGGGTGCAGCGCTACCGTCATCGCCTAGAGGGCCGCCAGCCCACAAAAAAAATGCTTACCCGTCATAATTACAACCCAGCACTCGGTGTCATGGGGCGCGCCAGCGACTGGGTAGCCTTTTTCCAACGGGAGTTGGTAGAACGTGATTGGAAGGTGGTGCTCAATATCTGGATACCCCGGTTGGCACCCGGTCTGGCGGGGGCGGCCGGCAACGGTTTGCTGCGTGTCGCTCATGCTGTCAAGAGCCTGGAAGGTGGCACCAGCAATCTGCGCAAGGCGGAACTGGCCGCGGGGCTGGCTTATTGGGCCGCCCGCTACCTGAACTTGCCCGGCATTCCGGCCGGTGCCGTGGGCGGCCGGCTGACACCCGTCGAAGCACTGGCCGCTATCAAGTGGCAAAACCAGCATGACTTGCCTGAATACGGGCAGATCAGCGAGGGGCTGCGGGGGCTACGCGGCTTTACCCCGTTCGCCGGTGTAATCAACCTGACGGCGCTACCGGCTGACCCGGATGAATTGATTTCCCGGATCACCGAAATCTTCGTGCGGGTCTTTTCCGCCCATCGGGAGTTCCCGGAGGCCCAGATCCCCTTTATAAAGGCGGTAGTAATCCCCAGCGCATTGCGTTCGCTGCTACCCTACCTGGAACCTGACACCAACACACTGCTGTTACGCTATACCTGGCAGCTGGCTGCCGCCCTGTACGCCGTTTTCGGGCGGGCCACACCGTCCGAATCTCATGATCATGCCGCCGCCGATCCGATGCAACTGCGGAACCAGGCGGTGGCCACCGGCAATGAGTTTGTCATCATCTTCACCGCCGCCTGCCTGCGGGAATACGGGTACCGGCCCTGCCCGGACTACCTGTTGGCCGCCGTCCAGGTCCGTGAATTATTCACGCCCCAAACCCAGGGCCCGCCGGTAGGGATCGATCCGTACCTGCCCTGCTACAAGGACCAGTGATTTCCCCGGCTATTACTTTGGTGGGCGCTGCGCCCCGGTTTAATTTCCGGCCATCAGCAGGGAAAAATAATCACCACCCAATATCCAGGAGCCAACGATGAATCGAATCGCGTCAAGTTGCCTATACGTCCTTTGTGCCACTCTGCTGGTTTCACCATTAACTGGACAGGAAATCGTCAAGGATAGAGGGTTTAGCAATAAAAGATCCCAACTGAACTATAGCCGGGTCCGCACCTACGACGTACAGCATATCAAGCTGCAGTTGAACATCGATCAGGATACCGGGACAGTAGCTGGTACGTCCAGCACTACCTTGATCCCGATCAACGACGGCTTCAGCCAACTGATCCTGGACGCGGCGGAGATGGAGATCGAATCGGTGGTTCTTTCCCAGGAGGTGTCCATTGAGAAAGCTACTCGCCCAGGCCGGCGGGAGCTGGAATTCAAGCACCAGGAGAACCGCCTGATCATCGACTTGGATCGCCCTTACGATAGGGGCGAGACGATCACCGTGGCAGTGGCCTATCGGGCGCAGCCCAAGATGGGCCTCTATTTTGTCCGGCCGGACGAGGCCTACCCGGATAAACCGCACCAGGTCTGGAGCCAGGGCGAACAGGAAGAACACCACTACTGGTTTCCGTGTTACGATTTCCCCAACGACCTGGCCACCTCCGAGATGATCGTCACGGTGGCGGCCGGTCAGCTGGCCATCTCCAATGGGGAGCTGCTGGAGACCAACGAGAATCCCGCTCAGGGCACCGTCACCTATCACTGGCGGGAAAATGTGCCCCATGTGAGCTACCTGGTGTCACTGGTGGTGGGCGATTTCGCCGAGGTGCGGGACGAATGGCGCGGCGTCCCGGTGCTGTACTACGTGGACCCGCGTGATAAGGATAAGGTGGAACGCTCCTTTGGCCGCACCACCGATATGATGGAATATTATTCCACGGTGATCGGTATCGATTATCCCTACGAAAAGTACGCCCAGACCACTATCACCGATTTCATGTGGGGCGGCATGGAGAACATCAGCGCCACCACCCTGACCAGCCATACCTTGCATGATGAGACGGCCCACATGGACTTCAGCAGCGACGGGCTGGTGGCTCACGAACTGGTCCACCAGTGGTGGGGTGATCTGCTGACCACCAAAAACTGGAATCACCTGTGGCTCAACGAGGCCTTCGCCACCTATTTCGATGCCCTGTGGGTCGAGCACGATCAGGGCCGGCGGGAATTTCTGATGAAAATGGAGGCCAACAAGGTCCGCTATTTAAAAGAAGACCGGGAAGACTACCGCCGGCCCATCGTCACCAACCGCTATGAAGATCCGACCGAGATGTTCGACCGCCATTCCTACCAGAAGGGCGCCCTGGTGCTGCACATGATCCGTTACCTGCTGGGTGACGAGCTGTGGTGGCAGGCGATAAAGCACTACGCCGGGACCCACGCAGGGCAGGCGGTGGAGACCAACGACTTCAGGCAGGCCATCGAGGATGCCACCGGCCGGCCCCTGGAGTGGTTCTTCGATCAGTGGATCTATCGTGGCGGCCACCCGCAATACGATGTCTCCTGGAAGTGGAACCGCAAACGTTCGGCGGTGGCCCTGACCGTGAAGCAGACCCAGAAAGTGGACCATCTGACCCCCCTGTTCCGAATGCCGGTGCAGGTGGCCGTTAGCGGTGAGTCGGGCACTGAGACATTCAGTATCGAGGTTAACCGGGCGGAAGAGGTTTTCTACCTGGAGATGGCTGCAAAACCGGTGCGGGTAGTCTTTGACCCTGAAGATTGGATATTGAAGGAGCTTACCTTCGACAAGACCAAGAAGGAGCTGCTCGACCAACTGGCTAACGGGGGTGACGTAGAACGGCGCCGGGCCGTGGACTGGCTAAGTAAGTACAACCAGAAAGCAGTAGCGATGGCCATAGGCGGCGCCTTGCGTTCAGACCCTTTCCGCGGCGTCCGGGCACAGGCGGCCAAGAGTCTGGGCCGGATCAGGACCAAGGCGGCCCGGGATGAGCTGCTGACAGGCCTGCAAGACCCCGATTCACGGGTACGCCAGAAAGTGGTAACCGCCCTGGGTGATTATAAGGGTGACGAGCAGGTGGCGGCGGCCTTGGTGGAGCAGTTCACCAGCGACGCCAGCTACTACGTGCGGGCCAACGTGGTGACCGCCCTGGCTGAAATGCGCAGCGAGCGCGCCGGGGAGATCATCGATGCCGCCCTGGAGACCGACTCCTTCAAGGAGATAATCCGCGACAGCGCCCTGACAGCTCTGGCAAAATTGAAGGACCCCGCCGGTATCGATCTGGCCATCGAGTGGGCCGAGTATGGCCGGCCGCTACCAGTGCGCCAACAGGCCATCCGTACACTGGGGAAACTGGGTCGGTTAGCCCCGCGGCGAAACGACCAGGTGCGGGACTTGCTGGTGGGCTACCTGCAAGACCCCCACTTCCGGGCCCGCGGGGAGGCCATGAAGGCCCTGGGGGATCTAGGTGACGATCAGGCCATTACGGCCCTGGAAGCGGCTGTCGATCGGGAGTATCTTTTCAGAAACAAAGACGCCGGGCGGGATGCTATCACCAAACTGTGCCGCAAATGCGATTAGGGCCGGTGGTAATAGCCTGGATATTCAGATAACTTCCCGCAAGGCTAAACTCATCATCGTATAGCTCGCGCAGGCACATATGGGGGATCAGCAAGCTACCAACAGCGCTCCGGCGCGCTGCCACTTCGACCGGCTGCTGATCGCCTACCTGCTACTCACTTTAGCCGTCTGCTTCGTAGGGTCCTATTTCGGCCCGCTTTACCTGCTGATGGCCCTGATGCACCTGGTGCTGATCTTCCTGGTTCTGCGCCTGTCCGTCATGGACACGCAAAAGCCCTATATCGCGGTCGTTCGGTGGCTCTATCCGCTCCTGTTTCTGGCGCCCCTGCACTACGAGATCGACTTTCTGGCGTGGTTGTTCCACGGAGGGCAGTTCTACGACCAACTGGTTCTAGCCGCCGAGGGGCGGCTGTTCGGTGATCCACCCCATAAATACCTGGCCGACATTCTCCCCGGTCCATTCTGGCGGGAACTGTTTCACCTGTTGTACCTGAGTTCCTACCCGCTGCTGGCAGGGGGCCTGATCCTGGCCTGGTGGCGAGATAGGGTATGGACAGGCCAAGGGGCTACAGTCGCCTATCCCCGCTACGCCTTCATCCTGCTGGGGGGGTTCTTCTCGTACCTGATAATTTTCATCCTGTTCCCGGTGGAAGGTCCGCTGGACGACCGTTTCCTGCGGTTTCACGAGCAGGGATTTTTCGGGCCACTAATCGATTTCCTCTCCCGGGTGGGCCACAGTCGCGGCGGCGCCCTACCCAGCTTCCACGTGGGCGGGTTGGTGATCACCTACCTGTTATGGCGTCCCCGAAAGCCGGCCGTCCGCTATGGACTGATAGCCCTGATCCTGGCTATTACCATATCCACCATTTACGGTGCCTTTCACTACGCCCTGGACGCGGTGGCTGGGCTGCTAACCGGTGTGCTGTTTTACCTGCTGTGGGACCGGCTCTACCGGCGCTTGAAGCCGGAGCGGTGGAAAACAGATAGGGTCGGCGATTCCCCAGCCCCGGCACCTCCGCTATCGTGAACTCCGCCGATTTCAAGATAGACCTGGACCAGCCGGTGCAATATGTCAAGGGTATCGGTCCGGTGCGGGCCACAGCCCTGGCCGAAGCGGGTGTACAGCAGGTGGGAGACCTACTCTACTATTTCCCCCGCCGTTACTTAGACCGACGCAACGTGGTCCTGATCCGGGACCTGAAGGTTGGCGAGCAAGCCACCATCATCGGGCAGGTGACCGGCCGGGGTATGCGCCGCTCCAAAAGGCGCCCGCTCTTCCAGGTGACTATTTCCGATGGCACGGGCACCTTGCCCTGTCTCTGGTTCCGCCACAGCGAGTGGATTCGCGGGCGGTTCGAAGTGGGGGATCGGGTAGCGGTCCATGGCAAGGTGGAGTTCTACCGCAAGCCGCAGATGATCCACCCCGACTTCGATCTGCTGGACCAGGCTGAGGACCCCCTCAACACCGGCCGGATCATCCCCCTGTATCCCGGTACCGCCGCCCTGAAGGCCACCGGGCTGGACAGCCGCCGCTTTCGGCGGGTGATACGGGCTTGCTGGGAACGCCTAATCCCGGTATCCGATCATTTCCCGGCTGAATTCCGCCGTGAATACAGCCTGGACGACCTGGGCGAGTCGCTTAAAGCAATTCACGACCCGGAGGACGGGGAGGCCCTGGACAAGGCCCGCTACCGGCTGAAGTTCGACGAGCACTTTTTCCTGCAGCTGCTCATGGCTCTGCGCCGGCGCTCACTGGAGGAACTGCCGGGCCGCAAGTTCCCCGAGAGGGGCGAGATCACCGAGAGTATCTATCGCGGCCTGCCTTTTCAGCTGACCGCCGCCCAGATCCGGGTCATGCGCGAAATCAGGGCCGACTTGCAGTCCGGGAATATGATGAACCGCCTACTGCAGGGGGACGTGGGCAGCGGCAAGACCGTCCTGGCCCTGCTCACGGCGGCCATCGTGGCCCGGGAAAAGTGCCAGGTGGCGGTAATGGCCCCCACCGAGATCCTGGCCGAGCAGCACTACCGGGCCTTCAAGGCCCTCAGTGCCGGGGTGGACCTGCCGCTGGCCCTGCTCACCGGCGGCACTCCCAAGGAGCGGCGCGCGGAGATACTCCAAGGCCTGAAAGCCGGTAGTCTGCCCCTGGTGGTTGGCACTCACGCCTTGATCCAGGAAGACGTGATATTCAAGCAACTGGCCCTGATCGTCGTGGATGAACAGCACCGCTTCGGGGTGTTGCAGCGCGGCCGCCTGCTGGAGAAGGGCTATTACCCCCACGTCCTGGCCATGACCGCCACTCCCATTCCCCGGACGCTAGCCATAACCTACCACGGCGACATGGACGTCTCACTGCTGGATGAGCTCCCCGCCAACCGGGGCACGATCACAACCCGGGTGCTGGAGCCGGAGCAGCTGGACCGGGCCTATCAACTGATGCGCCGTGAAATGGAGCAGGGACACCAGTGTTTCGTGGTCTACCCAGTGATCAGTGAGTCCGAGACGGGAGACTTAAAAGCCGCTGAGGAGGGCTATCTGCTCCTGTCGCGCGAAGTATTCCCCGAAGTTGAAGTGGGTTATCTCCACGGCCGGATGAAAAGCAAGGACAAGGAGGGCGTGATGGAAGCCTTCCAGAGCGGGAAGCTGCAGCTACTGGTATCCACCACCGTGATCGAAGTGGGCATCGACGTGCCCAGCGCCACGGTGATGCTGGTTGAGAACGCCGAGCGCTTCGGTCTCACCCAGATTCACCAATTACGGGGACGCATCGGGCGAGGGGCGCTGCCGGGGCATTGCCTATTGCTGCGCCGGGGCGGCGCCGATGAGGCCATCGCCCGGCTGGCCATACTGGAGCGAACTTCCAACGGGTTTGAAATCGCCGACGAAGACCTTAAATTGCGCGGCCCCGGGGAGCTGTTCGGCGCCCGCCAGCACGGCTATGTGAAATTCCGTCTGGCCAACTTGACCGAGGACGGACCCATCATCCGTCTGGCGCGACAGGCTGCGTTCGATGTGGTGCGCGGCGACCCAAACCTGAGCCGGGGGGAACATCAGGCGCTGAAACAAGTTTTCATGCATAAATATCAATCCCAACTGGACTTCATCAGCCTGCACTAGGCCGCTATTCTCCCATGCCAACCTTCTATGCCCGGTCTGTGGCGGGAGCGAGCCGCGACCTGGTAGCCGGCGGGATTGATCGAGGGAAAAATGTCTAAAGACCAACCTACACACGAAGAGCAACTGTTTCTGCAGCTGGTGTCCTCACTGGCAACCGGTACCTGGATTGCGATGGGCAAGCTGGCCAACCCGGCCACCGGCAAGGTCGAGCGGAACCTGCGGCAGGCCACCTATTCCCTGGACACCCTGGACATGCTGGCCAAACGAATGACGGGCAACCTGGCTGATTGGGAAGAGTCATACCTCGCCCAGGTCTTGGTCGACCTTAAAATGAATTATCTGGACGAGCAGCGGAAGAGTGAAACGGAACCGGCAGGTGATGTCGCGGACCGGGAGCCGACCGAAGAGGTGGGTGCGGAACAGGCCGATGAAGGTCGACAGACCGATGATTCGGAAGCGGCCGATACCAATGAGGAAACTGAAGCGTAATGGACAATAACTATACCCGCATTAACCGCGGGTTGGCGGGATCGATTTTCCTGGTCTCCCTGGTGCTGTATCTCAAAACCATGGCTCCCACGGTCTCCTTCTGGGATTGTGGAGAGTTCATCGCCACGTCCTATATCCTCGGCATCACCCATCCCCCCGGCAGTCCCCTGTATCTGCTGATGGGCCGCGTATTCTCCCTGATCCCGACCTTCGGGGACATCGGCGCCCGGGTCAACCTGATCTCCCCATTGGTCAGCGCCCTGGCGGTGATGTTTCTCTATCTGAGTGTAGTACACCTGGTGCGCAAGATGCGTGGCGCCATCCAAACCCCCCTTGATGCCGTTATCGTTTTCGGCTCGGCCGCCATAGCCGCTCTGACCTTCATGGTCACCGACAGCCACTGGTTTAACGCCGTGGAAGCTGAGGTTTACTCAACTTCCACTTTTCTCACCGCCTTCGTCGTCTGGCTGATCCTGCGCTGGAGCCAGAAAGATGATATCAGCAGCCATAGCCACTACATCCTGCTGCTGGCCTACGTGTTTGGCCTGGCCACCGGTCTGCACATCCTGAACCTGCTGGCCCTGCCGTTCATTGCTCTGGTGATCTATTTCCGGCACCGGGAATTCACATGGACCGGTCTTCTAATCACCATTGCACTCACCGGGGCCACATTCCTGGTAGTCTATAAAGGGGTCATCAAAGGCCTGCCCCAACTGGCCCTGGTACATGTCCTACTGCCCGGCCTGGCCGTTCTGGCCCTGATCATTGCTACTGTCTGGGTGGTGCGGCGGAAATTGGACACTGCCGGCATCATCTTGACCTCCTTATCCCTGATCGTCCTGGGATACTCCACCTACACCATGTTCTTTATACGCACCACCCAGGAACCGGCCATCGAGGTGGGCGATCTGGGCAGTATTAAAAGTGTAGTGTCTTACCTTGAGCGCGAGCAGTACGGCGATTGGTCGATGTTCGATCGGGCCCGCTGGACCCCGGCCACCCGGCACAGGTATCAAGGCGTCGGTGATTTTTTCTGGAATTACCAGGTAAAGAAGATGTATATCCGCTATTTCCTCTGGCAATTCGCCGGTCGCGGGCCGGCCCGGGAGCCGGGGGTCTCGCCTTTCGGAGCCACCTCCGCCGAAGACGGTGTACTGTGGGGCATGTTCGGACTACCGCTGGCTCTGATCATCGGCCTCTTTGGTATGACCTACCACCTGAACCGGGACTGGGAAAACGGCCTGGCGGTACTGGCCCTGTTTCTGGCCACCGGTTTGATGCTGATCCTGTATCTCAATCAGCCCGACCCCCAGCCGCGGGAGCGGGACTACTCCTACGTGGGCAGCTTCCTGGCCTGGTCCATCTGGATCGGGATCGGTACCGCGGGCATCCTGGAGCTGGTCACCGACCGCCTAAAGGACCTGCGGCGCAGCCTGATCGCGGTGCCGGTGAGCCTGGCGGTATTGATTGCCGGCATGCCGGTGGTAATGCTGGCTGTCAACTATCACCAGCACGATCGCAGCGGTAATTACGTCGCCTGGGATTATTCATATAACCTCCTGAACAGTTGCAAGGAAGGGGGCATCCTGTTCACTAACGGGGATAATGATACCTTCCCCCTGTGGTACCTCCAGGAAGTGGAAGGCATCCGCAAGGACGTGCGGGTGGTGAACCTAAGCCTGATAAATACCGACTGGTACATTACCCAAATGCGGGACGTGCCCCCTGAACTTCCCCTGAACCTGTCTGACGCGGACATTGCCCAGATGCTACCGATACCATGGGAAGCGCGGGAAGTCAGCTTGTCCTACGATAACCCGGAACTGGGCAGCGGCGCTATAACCTGGAACATGCGCCCCACTTACGCCGGCCGGTTCCTGCGGGCCCAGGACCGCATGGTCGTACAAATCATCAAGGACCTGAATTTCGCCCGGCCGGTTTACTTCGCCGTGACGGTGGCCCCCGATAACCGGATCGGACTGGACCCGTACCTGGAGATGCAGGGTCTGGTTTATGAACTCCGGCCTCATAAAGTCAAACCGGTGAATATCGATATGCTCCACCACAACCTGATGGAGCGCTACCAATACCGCAATCTGAACGACCCGACTGTTTATTTTAATAACAACATCCAGCGACTGATGCAAAATGTCAGGGCCAGTTTTCTGCAACTGGCCCTGGATGGTGTGCTTAACAAGGAGTATGACCGGGCTAAAATGTATTTGGATACCCTGGCGGCCACCATCTCCGAAGAGGCGATCCCGGTGACCAACAAAGAGCTGTATATGCAGATGACCCAGCTGTACGCCGAAGCGGGAGATACCACCGAGCTCCGCCGGCGCCTGGATCGGTTTCCCCCCCGGTTCAAGCTACTCCCTCGCAACCAGCTGCGACTGGGGTCTATGTACGGTCGCAACTTGAATGATTGGGCTGCCGCCGACCGGATTTTCGCCCAGGCCTATGCCGCTAATCCCTTAGACGGCGAGGTGGTGGGTTCGCTGGTGCAGATTTATCGCGCCTCCGGCCAGGGGGATAAGGCCATCCCGATCCTGATCGATTGGCTGGCCGCTAATCCCGACGATGAAAACGCTCAACAGATTCTGGAGAGCCTAAAATAGTGCTCCAGCCCAGAACCCCGGCCATCGGCTGCTCCCGTTTCAGCATATGACCACTCCCGCCCCACCGCTCGTCAGCGTAGTCGTCCTGAACTATAACGGGATGCAGTTCCTGCGTGCCTGCTTCGATTCGCTGGCGGACTGCACCTATCCCCGATTGGAGCTGCTGATGGTGGACAACGGCTCCACCGACGATAGCATCCGGTTTGTGCAGGAGAACTACCCCTTAGTGCAGGTGCTGGAGAGTGGCGGCAATATCGGCTATAGCGCCGGTAACAATCTGGGCCTAGCAGCCGCCAAGGGGAAATACGTAGTGCTGCTCAACAACGACGTGGAGGTGACCCCCGGCTGGGTGGAACCGCTGGTGGAGGAGCTCGAGGCCCATCCCGACGTGGCCGCCTGCCAGCCTAAAATCCTGCACCTGCTGGACCGCAAGAAATTCGAGTATGCCGGCGCCGCCGGGGGCTGGATAGACCTGTTCGGCTACCCCTTTCTCCGGGGCCGGGTGTTTGATACCACCGAGGAAGACCGGGGGCAGTACGATAACGCGATAGACCTGTTCTGGACCGCCGGCGCTGCTATCACGATCCGGAAAACGGCATTGGAGCATTCCGGGAACCTGGACGAGGACTTTGTGCATCACATGGAGGAAATCGACTTATGCTGGCGGCTGCATCTCCAGGGATACCGCCTCAGGGTGCGGCCCGACGCGGTAATCTATCACTACGCTGGTGGCACCATCAAACCGGACAGCTACACTAAAATCTACTGGAACCACCGTAACAGCCTGCTGATGCTGTTGAAAAACTACGGCCTGCCGCGGCTGATCTGGGTGCTGCCGGTCAGGCTGGTATTGGATGCCATCCTGCTGTTGAAATCGCTGTTGGTCCTGGACCTGAGGCGCGTGACAGCGGTACTGGCGGGCTACCTCTGGCTGGCTGTCCATCCTCGCCTGATCTGGCGCAAACGCCGGGTGGTTCAGGCCGGGCGAAAAGTTCCCGACCGGGACCTGGACCCCTATTTCTACCACGGCAGCCTGGTGCTGGCCTACTACCTGCTGGGACGTAAAACTTTCAGGGAAATCCTGGGCGAAGCGAATTAAATTTCCGTAGCCAATTCCGACCCCGTATGCCAATGGACAGCGCCGATTATCCCCAACAACCAAACGTTTTGCTAACCGGCGGCAGCGGGCTGCTGGGCACCAATCTGCTCCGGCTGGCTCCTTGGATACAGGCGCCCTCCCACCAGGAATTCGACCTGACCAAACCCGAGACCATGGAAGCCTGGTTCCAGGCGCACCCGGCCGTGACGGTGATCCATGCCGCCTCCTTGACCTCCCCGCCCGTGGTCGATGAGCATCCCTTGGAAGCCCTGGCGGCCAACATTGTCGGCACCGGCCACCTGTTGCGCCTTTGCCATGGTATGGGAGCCCGGCTGGTGTATATTTCGACCGACTACGTATTCAGAGGTGACCGGGGACTCTACCGAGAGGATGACGAGCTGCTGCCCCAAAACAAGTACGCCTGGTCCAAGCTGGGGGGTGAATGCGCCGTCCGACTTTATGATCGCTCCCTGATTATCCGTACCTCTTTTTGCGAACCGGAGTTCCCGTATCCCAAGGCGTTCGTGGATCAGTACACCACCCGGGACTCGGTCACGACTATCGCCCCCCTGATCCTAGACCTGGCCCTGGACCCGGATCTTACAGGCATCGTTCACGTGGGCACCGAGCGCAAGACCGTCAAGGAACTGGCGTTGAAGCTGGGTCGTAGCGATGTGGGCGATCTCAGGAGGGATGAGGTCAGCTTCAATGCTCCCCGGGACACTTCACTGGATATCTCCAAAATGAAATCGATACTGGAATCAAAAAAGCCATGAGAATTTTTATCGTCGGCGGGGCCGGATACATCGGCTCGCGCCTGGTACCCAATCTGATCGACCACGGTTACAAAATCACGGTGGCTGACCTGCTGTGGTTCGGCAATCACCTGCCACCGAATATGGAACTGCTGGAGAAGGATGTATTCGATCTTACCGCCGAGGAGTTGGCGGGCTATGACCGGGTGATCTTCCTGGCGGGGCTCTCCAACGACCCCATGGCCGAGTTTTCACCGGCCATGAACTTCATCTCCAACGCCGCGGCCCCCTCTTACCTGGCGTTCATCGCCAAGCAGGCCGGCGTGCGGCGGTTTATCTACGCTGACTCCTGCTCGATCTACGGTTATACAGTGAATGAGCTCTATGATGAAGAATCCCCCACCACCTGCGCTTACCCCTACGGCATCTCCAAGCTCCAGGGGGAATTCGGTGTACTGCAGCTGGTGGATGACAATTTCTCGGTTATCTGCCTGCGCCAGGGGACCTTGTCGGGCTACAGCCCCCGCATGCGGTTCGACCTGATCGTCAATACCATGTACAAGACCGCCATGCAGGAAAAGAAAATCACCATCAACAATCCGGCTATCTGGCGGCCGATTCTGGGTATGCGGGACGCCGTCGATGCCTACCTGCGGGCCATCCAGGCCGACGAATCCATTTCCGGGGTGTTCAATTTGGCCTCCAGCAACTTCACGGTGGGGCAGGTGGGCGACCTGGTGTGGGCTCACGTGGCGGAAACGCACGGTATGAAGGTGCAGCTGGACATCCGCAACATTCAGGATTACCGTAACTATAAGGTCTCCAACCAGAAGGCCAAGGATGTCCTGGGGGTCACTTTCAACGACTCGATCGATTCCATTCTGGAGAGCCTGGACGCCCATTTCGGTCCCGATTTCGATTACGATCAGGATGAATTCTATAATATCCGGGTCTTCCATAAAATATTCCCTCAAATCGGCAGCAGCCGGTAGGAAAATCAGCGGCGGCGATGCAGATCAAATCCACACCCCTTCGTGACGTTCAGGTAATCACACCTAAGATATTCGAAGACCAGCGCGGCTTTTTCATCGAGAGTTGGCGCCGGGACGCTTTTCGGGAGGAGTTGGGCCTGGACCTGGATTTTGTCCAGGATAATCATTCGCGCTCGGGGCAGAACGTGGTCCGCGGCCTGCACTTTCAATGGGAACCGGCCATGGGCAAGTTGATGCGAGTGACCCGCGGCCGGGCTTTCCTGGTGGCGGTGGATATTCGCCGGGACTCTCCCACCCTGGGCCAATGGTTCGGCCTGGAGGTCAGCGAGGGAAACAAACTGTTAGTCTGGGCGCCGGCCGGTTTCGCCCGGGGATTCTGTGCCCTGTCCGAAATCACCGATATCCAGTACAAATGCACCGGCAGCTACAATCCCCAGGGTGAGTCGGGCATCCTGTGGAACGATCCGGCCATCGGCATTAAGTGGCCGGTGACCGACCCGATCCTCTCCGATAAGGATCGACAGGCACAAACCCTGGCCCAATGGCTGAAGCGTCCCGAAGCCTCGAATTTCCCTTACTGACCCCCCGCGTTGGACCGCGAGCAGCTGGGGAAAATCTTCCCCAAAGGCCAACATGGTGTTTGACCCCATTTTTCACGGTGCTAAATTTCAGGGCTGTTAAACTAAGGATGTAAGGGTTACACGCTTCCTAATCACCCTCACCGACTAACCAACTATACCCTTTTTAATACGAGAGACTTAATCATGACTCATATCAATCCGTTTACTATTGCGCAGCAACAGTTCGATGAAGCTGCCGAGCTGCTGGGGTTGGAGCCGGCTATGCGCGAGTTGCTCCGCTGGCCGCAACGCGAGTTCAAGTTCACCCTGCCGGTTAAGATGGATGACGGCCAAGTCCGGGTGTTTCACGCCTACCGCGTGCAATACAATTCCTCCCGTGGTCCCACCAAGGGCGGCCTACGCTGGCATCCGGATGAAACCCTGGATACGGTCCGGGCGTTGGCCGCCTGGATGACCTGGAAGACCGCCGTGGTAAATATCCCCCTGGGCGGCGGCAAAGGCGGGGTTACCTGCAACCCCAAGGAGCTCTCGGACACTGAAAAAGAGCGCCTGGCCCGAGCCTATATAGGCGTAACGGCCCACATCCTGGGGGTGACAAAGGATGTCCCGGCTCCCGATGTGTACACCACACCGCAGATCATGGCCTGGATGATGGATGAGTATGAGAAGATCGTGCGGGAGAGCCATCCCGGTGTGATCACCGGCAAGCCGATCCCGTTGGGCGGCTCTCAGGGCCGTGGTGACGCCACCGCCCGGGGCGGAATATATACCGTCCGGGAAGCCTCCCAGCTACTGGGAATCAAGGTCCAGGGCGGCACCATGGCAGTGAACGGTTTCGGCAACGCCGGGCAGTTCGGCGCTCTATTGGGCGAGGAGCTGCTGGGACTTAAGCTGGTGGCCGCTTCCGATTCCCGGGGCGGGATTTACAACCCCAAGGGATTCTCCGCCCGGGACGTGGTGGACTACAAGCTGAAAACTGGTCGTCTCCAGGACTACCCGGACTCCGAATCCATTTCCAACGAAGATCTTTTGGAGCTGGACGTCACTGTGCTGTTCCCCAGCGCCCTGGAGGGAGTGATCACCGCGGAGAACGCCGACCGCATTAAGGCCAAGATTTTGTGTGAGCTAGCCAACGGGCCCACCACGCCGGAAGCGGACCTGATCATGTGGCAGAACGGGGTGTTCGTGCTGCCTGATTTCCTGGCCAACGCCGGTGGGGTGACCGTATCATATTTCGAGCAGGTGCAGAACAGCTACAACTTCTACTGGGAGCTGAGTGATGTATACCGCCGCCTGGACGCCGCCATGACCCGGGCGTTCCACGATGTCTATGAGCAGTACACCAGCCGCAAGGACATCCATATGCGGCAGGCGGCCTATATGATCTCTATCCTGCGGGTGGCCGAGGCCTGCCGTCTGCGCGGTTGGGTCTAGAGTTTCCCGCCACCGGGAAGGGTAAAAGAAGTTAAGATGGGAACCTCAGGATAGGGCCATGACCCTATCCTGCGGCCGGTTCTATATTTAACTTCGCCAAGAAGTGGTACCATCGAGGGCTCCGCCAGTGACCACCGAGACCAAACCGGCTAATAGCAAGTCCCAAGCCCGCTACAAGGAGATCAAGGCCAAGATCAAGGCCTATCCCCACCTGGCGGAGAAAATCTACCTCCACCTGCTGCTCACCCTGCACGAAAAACAGCACGTCGCCATTGACGATATCTATGCCCAGGCCCGGGAAGAGGCCTCGACCTTCCGCTACGACCAGGACCCGGGCAGTCCCAACGTGGGTCCGGAGCACTGGTCCTCCAACGAGCGGCGGTTGATCCGCCGGTTGACCCTGCAACGGGCCTGCGACTATCTCTCCGACAATGAGATCGACGAACTGATCTTCTCGGTGGTGAAGCTGGATTACATTTACGCCCTGGAGAACATCGCCAACCTGACCGACGTGTCCTTTGGCGTCCTGGCCGACAAGGTGCGGGAGTTCAGCAACATCCCTAACATCAAGCCTTTGCCCAAGGAAGAGGTCATGGGGCTGCGGGTATCGTTGCTGCGCCATTTCATCAGCGATCAGCTGGAGTTCATCCGCATCGCCAAGCACTACATCACGGTGCGCGATATGGCTCCCCTGGTGGACCATACCCTGGGCTCAGCCGCCGGCCACGGCCGGATCGGGGGGAAAGCGGCCGGGATGCTGCTGGGTCATAAGATCCTGCGGACCAAGCTGATCGCGAAGTACCAGGATCGCATCAAGATTCCCGAATCCTATTACCTGCGTACCGACGTTTTTGAGGATTTCCTTTCGATCAACGGCTTGACCAAATACCAGAACCAGAAGTACAAGACCCCCGATGAAATCCGCAACGAGTTTCCCGCCCTCCAGGAGGTGTTCCGCAACGGGCAATTCCCCGATTATGTGATAAAACAGTGCCGGGCCATGTTAAAGAGTGTGGGAAAGCACCCGCTGGTGGTGCGCTCCAGCAGCCTGCTGGAGGACAATTTCAAGGCCGCGTTCTCCGGTAAGTATCAGAGTGTGTTTCTGGGAAACCAGGGCAACCTGGATCAGCGGCTGTCCCACCTGCTGACGGCCATCGGTGAGGTGTTCGCCAGCGGCCTGGCCCCGGAACCGTTGCTCTACCGTATCGAGCGCGACCTGCTGGACTATGACGAAAAGGTGGGAATTCTGATCCAGAAAGTGGTGGGTTTCAAATATCGGCATTACTTCCTGCCCAGTTTCGCCGGGGTGGCCCTGTCACGGAACGACTATACCTGGAGTCCGCGTCTCAAGCCTGAAGACGGCCTGGTGCGGCTGGTAACGGGGCTGGGAACCCGGGCCGTGGACCGGGTGGGGGACGACTACCCCCGGCTGGCGGGCCTGTCCGCGCCCACCCTGCGTCCCGAGGTTACCATAGCGGCGCAGAAAAAATACTCCCAGACCATGGTGGACGTGATCGACCTGAAGGCCAACAGCTTCGAGGTGATTCCCATTGACGAATTGCTGGGGGACGAACCGCTGCCCGGCTTCGAGAATATCTTCTCCCTGGATGAGGGCGATTACCTGCAAACGGCCTATACCAACGTCTCACCGGGCAGGTATCACGACGGCGTGGTGACCTTCGATAAACTGCTAAAGGACAGTCCTTTCCCGGCCATGCTCAGGGAGATATTGAAGACCATCGAGGAGGCTTACAAGTGCCCCATCGATATCGAATTCTCACACGACAATAAGCATTTCTACCTGCTGCAGACCAGGCCCATGGCTCAGTGGGCGGTTGAGGAACGGGTGGATATTCCCTCCGAGATCGCCCCGCAGGACCAGCTCTTTAGCACACAGCAGTACGTGCACAGCGGCCGGGTGGACGACATCGATTACGTCATATTCTGTGATCCTCGGGCCTATCGCCGGATGCCCGACGACCACGCCCGGCATCAGCTGGCCCGCATTATAGGAAAACTCAACCAGCAGCTGGCCGACAAGCGCTTTATCTTGATAGGGCCGGGACGCTGGGGAAGCAACAATATCGCCCTGGGGATCCCGGTCCAGTACAGCGAGATCAACAACACCAAGGCCCTGCTCGAGGTGGCCTACCGCGAGGGCAATTACACTCCGGAAGTTTCCTTCGGCACCCATTTTTTCCTGGACCTGGTGGAAGCGGGTATTCACTACCTGCCGCTGTTCCCCGATGAAAGCGGCACCTTTTTCAACCAGGAGCTGTTCGACGCGGCAGACAACACGCTGGGGGCCGTTCTGCCCGCCGCTGTCGAGTTTTCGTCCTACGTGAGCGTGCTCGAAGCGGGGATGTTAAAAGCGGGCCGGCCCTTGCACCTGCGAATGAGCGGGGATAAAAAGCTGGCGGTGGCCTACTTCGGCGCAGCCTTCTGACTTGGCGCCGGAACGTTAGGTGGGCGTCAATCCAGCGCCGGCAGGCCCGAAGCCTTCCGATCCTCCACCCGCACCCGAGTCAAATTGGCCTTCATTACCTTGAGAAAAAGTGGCATGGCCTGGTCGGCGGAGGTAACGCCCCGGCGGTAGAACCGCATCACGCGCAGATAAGGGACAGCGTCGATATTGATAACGGTGGTGGTCAGGGCCAGGCCCCGGCCCGTATCCCGGTAGCTCAACGCCGGCAGGTTTTTATCGTACAAAATAAAAAGATCCTCGGTCACGGGATCGAAATGTGAGGCCCGGCCGGCGGTGTTGGCGGGGATTAGGAAATGGTGTTCAGTGACCACGATACCGGGGGGCATCTCCTCATCGACGATCTCTAACGTGACCTCGGCGGTATCGGCCTGGAATACGATCGGAATCGGCCCCGAGAAAAACTGTACCCGTTCCAGGTCCCCGGGGGATAGTTTCTGCACGTCGGTCACTCCGATGTTCACCAGCTCCTGGGCGCAACCGGCCAGCAGGAAGCCCGCCAGCAGGCACGTCAGGGTCGTGTTTTGGATTCCTTTCCGGTGGTACTGCCGGAGGGAGGGTCGCGAGGTCCGGGATATAGGGTGCACAGGCGCTCCTTTCCATTTATAAGCGGCAGACGCTACTGAAGAGTACAGCCCTGGAAAGGGAAAGTCAAGCCGCCAGTCGGTCGGCTGCGGCCGGTCGCAACCGCATTATTGACCACCCGTACAATAAACTGTTGACTTATTGACCGACCGGTCAGTAAATTACTGTAGAGCCAGAAGTTGCCATGACACCCCGACCCAAAGACAGCACTCCCGCAAAGACCGAGAAAAACCGCCAGCGTATTCTGGAGTCCGCTGAGGCGACTTTTGCTGCCAAAGGTTTCGACGGGGCCAACATGCGGGAGATCGCCGCCGCCGCCGGTGTGAACAAGTTCATGTTGTACTACCATTTCGAGGATAAAAGAAACCTTTTTGAGCAGGTTCTCAGCGCCATTCTCACGCCCGTCTTCCGCCGGTTAACCGAAGCCATCGAACTAGCGGCTGACCTTGAGGAGGCTATTGCCAACATCTATCAGATGTATGCGGATCTGTTTGCCGCCCGGGGCGAACGGATAAGAGCCTTCATGGCCCGGGAAATTGCCGCCGGGGCACCACGGGTAAAAAAAATATTTAGCATCAAGGGACCGGAATTAGCAGCTCTCTGGAGACTAAAAATTGAGGCCCATGCCCAGCGACCGATAAGCCAACAGCAGTTAGGTATGATTGTAATGAGCATCATGACCGGTATTATCTCCACATTTCTTATGGAGCCCCTGATCAGCGCCATGACCGAGAGGTTGGATGTCAGTATTTCTCACCCCGACATGAAGGAGCACGTGGTAAACGATGTGCTGGGTGGCGTAAATCGCTGCCTCGAATTAGATAAATAGATGATAACTCCCGCAATAGAGGACTAAAACATGAAACAAAAATTTATCCGCTGGACTGTCGAGCGTCCTCTCCCGTCAATAGCTGTGTCGGTGTTATTAAGCCTGGTTTTAGCCTCGGGCATCAGGTTTATTCATATCGAAGACGATCTGATGAAGATGCTGCCGAAGGATATTCCCTCCAGGATCATCTGGGATGAGATCGAAGACCAGTTCGGCTCCACCGAGCCGGTCTTTATCAGCGTCGGCAAACCCGGCGAATCCATTTTTACGCCTCAGGCCATGGCCTTGATATGGGACTTGAGCGCCGCCTTTGAGGTGCTACCGGAGGTCGACGAGGTGCGCTCCATTGCAACCATGGATAAGATTTATAGTGCCGACGGCTTCATGGAAGTGGGCCAGCTGATGCCTGACCGCGACTTGACTGCGGAGGAAATAGATGATCTCAAAAAGTACCTGAGCGACAACCCCGATATCAGCCGCATGATGGTCTCCCGGAATGAAGACTTCGCCAACCTGATGATACTGCCCGTCACCGGGACGTCGGATGAGGAGCTGGCCAGGGCCATCGACACTGTGCAGGTCGATCGGGGCGACGGCTATGAATACCACCTTGCCGGCCTGCCATATATCCGCGGGATCATTGGAAAGACTGTGCGCACGGACGTAATCAGTCTCATGCGCATCGGCGTAGTGCTGCTGGCTTTCATATTGCTCTTGAATTTGCGCAGTGTCGCCGGTCTGATCATGACCCTGGCGGTAATTGTGCTCTCTACTTTGTCGATGGTCGGTTTTTTTGGCTGGATGTTCTTCCTGACTCACAGCGATAAGTTTAATTTTTCGCTCCTGAATTCCAATATGCCGATAATCCTGCTCACCATTGCCACGGCTGATGGCGTGCATATCGTCACCCGGTTTTTCCGGGAGATGCGGCAGCGCCGGAATATCAAGGCTTCCGTGACGGCTACCATGGATGTACTGATGCTGCCGGTATTTCTTACCTCCGTGACAACCATGGCCGGTTTTCTCTCCCTTGTAACCTCCCCCCTGGGCCCCATGCTGGGCTACGGTCTGACGGTGACCTTCGGCATCGCCTGGGCCTGGTTTTTATCGGTCACCTTCCTACCCAGCGTCATGAGCCTGAAAAAGTGGAACCTGGCCGGCCGGGCCCTGCGCAGCGCCGGCCTTTTCGAGCAGGCCATCCACCGCATGGGCAAGATCGTATTGCGCCGGCCACGCCTCATTCTGGGCACCGGTCTGGCCATTCTGCTCGTTTCTGTTATGGGCATCGGTATGGTGAAGGTGGAAGTCAACATCATCAAGTTCTTCCACCCCGGGTCACCCATCAGGGCCAGCATGGATTTCCTGGACAGGGAAATGTACGGCTCCTCCAACCTCGTTTTCCGGATCAGCGGTGACATAAAGGAGCCTGAAATCCTCGCCGGCATGCAAAACATCCAGGAGCTGCTGGAGCAGGAAGACGCCGTCGGGAATACCATCTCCATCGCCAATATAGTCGCCAAGCTGCATCGGGTGGTGATGGATGATAATGTCGAGTACGAGGTTATTCCCGAAACCCGCGCCAAGGTTGCCAACCTCCTGACCTTATATAGCATGTCCGGCGATCCCGACGATTTCAGCTCACTGGTGGACTACGATTACGAAACCGCGCTGATCAACGCCAGCATGAAAACCATCTCCACCACTGAAATGGTGGCCCTGGTTGAGCGTCTGGAAAAGGGCCTGGGAGATAACCGCCCGGACCAGATGGAAACAGAGCTGGCCGGCTTCCCGGTCTTCCTGAGGGACTTCACCACCTTGTTGATCGATAGTTCCTTGCGTTCGCTGGCCCTGGCGCTGGTATTCGTAATCATCATATCGTGGATCTTCTTCAAGTCTTTCAAGTATGGACTGCTGGCCGTAATTCCCCTGGCATCGGCGATCATGCTCAATTTCGGATTGATGGGCTGGCTGGGTATCGAACTCAGCCACGTGACTGCCCTGCTCACTTCCATTATCATCGGGGTAGGGGTCGACTTTGCCGTGCACTTCATCGCCCAATACCGTCATTTCCAGGGCCACATGGATATCGATCAGGTGACCCAGGCGGCCATTGATGACGTGGGTTATCCCATCCTGCTGAACGTGGCGGCGGTCACCGTGGGCTTCTCCGCCCTGCTGTGGTCCTCCTTCGTTCCCATGAATTATATGGGCAGCCTGGTGATCATCTCCATGATCTCCGCGGCGGTGGGCACGCTTACAATCCTGGCAACGATCATGCACGTGCTTAGGCGTAGCCTGGTATAGGCACATAATGCAGCGGAAAGGACTTATTATGATGCGAATGATCTTTATACTATTACTGCCACTGATGCTCCTGGGCCAGACGGGTATGGATATTGCGCGCAAGATGGATGAACGCGCCGAACCGGACGATATTGTCAGCGACATGACCATGACGCTCACCAACAAAAAGGGCCAGACCCGCACCCTGAAAGTCCATTCGGTGATGCAGGGCCGGGAGAAGCAGATCATCTGGTTCCTGGCCCCGGCCGACGACCGGGGGGTGGCGTTCCTTAAGATCGAGCACGAAGACCGCGACGACGAGCTGCGCATCTGGCTGCCCGGTTTCGGTAAAATGCGCCGGATCTCCTCCAGTAAAAAGGGTGAGAGTTTCATGGGCTCCGACGTCACCTACGAGGACATGACTTCCCGCGATCTGGATGACTATACCTTCGAGCTGCTGGGCGAGGAGGAGCTGGATGGCGCTTCCGTGTGGGTCCTGCAGAGCAACCCCAAGCCGGAGCTGCGGTCGGCTTACAGCCGGATAGTGTCGTGGGTCCGCCAGGCCGACGCCCTGCCGGTCAAGGAGGAATACTACAACCGGGCAGGGAAGCTGGAAAAAATCCGGGTGGTCGAAACCGAGCAACTCCAGGGCTACACGGTCATCACTCGCATGTTCGTGGAAAACGTGCTCAAAAACCACACCACCGAGTTGCTATTCGAAAAAATAGAGGTGGACAGCGGGGTAAAAGACAATCTGTTCCACGAGCGTAACCTGCGGCGGCTGCCGTGAAGATAGTGGCAGTGAGAGGGGCGAAGATTGCGATGAAGCGGTTGGCCTTAGCCCTGGTGATCGGCCTGAGTGCTGAGGAGCCCCTGTTTGCCCAGCTGGAGCTCCACGGTGAGGTAAATCCATTGGTGCGGATAACCCGGGAACAGCATGTCCTGGACCTGCCTCACCGTTTCGTTACCATTGAGGGCCGGCGGCAGGGGTCATCGGTGGGTATGTTTTTTGCCACCGCCCTGGAATACCGTCCCGGCCGGGACAGCCTGACCCTGGACCTGCGCGAAGCCTACGCCGAGGTGTACACCGGCCTGGGCGACTGGCGCTTCGGCAAGCAGATTGTCACCTGGGGGGCCGCCGACGGCAACAATCCCACCGATAACGTCTCGCCCTACGATTTTTATTACCTGTTCCTGCCCGGTTCCGACCGTAAAAAGGGGACCCTGGCGGCCACGGCCAACCTGTACCTGGGCAGTTTAAACCTGATGGCGGTCCTCGTTCCCATTTTTCGGCCCAACCGCGTACCGCTGAACGAGCCTGATTTCCCAATTTTCGGCGCCTCGGGCAGTCCCTTCGGAGACATCCCTGTGAGGGAGATCCCCGTGGAACGGGAACTTGAGAACAGTGAGGTTGGCCTGAGGTTAGGGCTGCCCTTGAGCCGGATTGATCTGTCACTGAGCTATTTTTCGGGGCACGACCGCATGTATACACCGATACCCTGGGTTGATCCCATAAGGTCTTCGATGATCCCTCCAGACTCAATCCTGTTGCAATATCTCTCTACCGATGTCTTGGGAGGCGATCTGGTGACCTTTATCGGTGACTTGACCGTTCGCACCGAGGCGGCCTATTTCATCACCGAGGATAAAAAAGGTACCTCGCCCGTCATTCGTAACCCTTACCTCCAGTATGTCCTGCAGCTGGAATATAGCGGAGACCAGGTCACCTATATGGCGCAATACCTGGGCACCTACATTACTCAGCTGGATGGTGACGATATCCCGAGTTTTACCGGCGGGGTTGTATCGGAAGAAGAAAATGAGCAGGACCAGATCCCCCCCAAACTGGGCATGCCCTTCGCCGCCATCGCCCAGAATGCGGTCATGGTTACCGCTGCCCTGGACATTTCCGATGGGCGTTACTCCGTAAGGGGACAGACCCTCTACGAATTCGACCACGGCGGTTATATGCTGGGAGGGCAGGTAACGGTCAGCCTGGAGGAAGCCTTCGATATCGAGGTGGGGCTGACGATGCTGGGCGGCGGCAAGGATAGCCGCCTGTACCAGATGCGCGATTTCAGCCATCTGAGCCTGTCGCTGAAGTATAGTTTCTGATCGCCCACAATCAGATTGAGGAAATAAAAAAACCCTCCAGCCAAAGCCGGAGGGTTTTTTTATTGATAAAGAAATCGAATCTAGACTTACGGAAGTGCGTCGATTGAGTTCTGCAATAAAGCT
>SDBT01003530.1_pt1 | contig 26984 bp, 23 predicted proteins | sample 2277101 | NCBI WGS metagenome assembly SDBT01 (sample SAMN10404973, study PRJNA504765) | marine sediment metagenome | isolation source: marine sediment core GS10_PC15, 103 cmbsf | place: Arctic Ocean: Southern Knipovich Ridge | collected 2010 | reverse complement strand
TGATGCGGCGGCAGACACCCAGCTTCTTAATTCAGGTGGTACCGGCGCAGGCAACTTATTCAATAATTTTATCCATTCTGGAGCCGGCACTTTACAGCTTTCTACTAACGACTTAGATGTTGACGGCAATTTCACTAATTCAGCTGGCACTTTTGATGCAAATGGACAGAATGTCTTGCTAGCCGGTAATTATGACAACACTGGTGGATTCTTTATTCCTGGGACAGAGACAGTCACATTGGATGGAGGTGCAGCCCAATCTGTAACCGCTGATGGCACAGGGGCTGGTAAGCAACTATATAATTTAACAATTACTAATGCTTCTGGTGCAGGTGTAACCTTTAATGATTCTTTAACGCTAGTTGCTGGCGGTACTTTTGATAACAATACGCCAGACTCTACTTGTACTTTTAATGCTACTTCAACCTATACTTTCCCAAATATTAATATTGATGGGGCGGCGGCTCAATTAATTACTTTACAGAGTTCTGCTGGAGCAAGCGCTTGGCTATTTAATGTTTCAGCTGGAGCCCCAACTGTTACTTATGTTGATGTCAGCGATTCTAATGCTTCAGGTGGAAGCCAAATTATCGCCAATGACGGCACCAGTAATGATGGCGGTGGAAATACCAATTGGCTTCTAAATCATAATCCGACTAATGACTCATTAACCTTTACAAATCCTTATGGTGGTGTAGGCAATACTATTGTATCTGACAATACCACTGAATGGACATTTAGGGCGCTTGTGACTGATATTGATGGCCCAACTGATTTAGACTATGTTGAATTAAGAATGGCAAATGCTGCTGATAGTGTCTTGCCGTATGATTCATTAAAATTCCGCTGGACAGAAGGGGCTGGTCCAAATCCATTTTCAGAAGTAGCTGATACTCAAAATGCCGCTACTCTTACATCTGTGGCTGGTGATGCCAGCTCTGTTGGTAATCAATGGACATTAGATTTTAAGGTAAAAATTAATAATAGTTTCTTAGATCCTGATACAGAATATAACGCTGAACTTTATTCGATTGATGATGTCGCCTGGTATGTTGATGATGACTATGCTAATTTTGATCAAATAGCTTCTTTGGCAATTACCTTCAGTCTTGATAGTTCGAGTATCAGCTTTGGTGATTTATTCGTTGGGGTGCCAGTGACAGCTACAACAGTTTCAACGGTGACAACTAATTATTCAAATGGTTATGTTTTACAAGTAAGCGATGGCGTTGCCGACAATGATTCTGCCTTGTTACATACAAATGGTGTTGATAGAATTGCAGATTATTTAGGCACTATTGCAACACCAACTTTGTGGGCTAATTCAGGTCTAGGTATTTGTGTATTTTCTGCCACAGGAAAAGATGCCAAGTGGGGGACAGGTACGACTGAAACTGATTCTAATAATAAATATGCTGGTATTTCGCAAACTTCGACTACTATCCATGCTAAAACTGGGGCGCCAACCAGCAATGATCAAACAAGTGTTGGTTATAAGTTGGATGTCCCAGTTAATCAAAGAGGTGGTAATTATTCAGGTAGTGTCACTTATACTGTCACAGGTGTCTTATAAGTATAAATGCAGTTAAATATCTTGCCTTAGCAAGGCATTTATAATTAATTTGCTAAATTTATGAGGGGAAAAATGAAAATATTCAAATTATCTTATTTAGTTTTATTCAGCTTTCTTATCGGTAGCTTATCATTAGTACGGGCCGCTGATCCTATTGGTCTTAAAATCTCACCATTAATTATTCATAATGAAATTGCCACAGGAGAATCAGAGACATCAACTATTCAAGTTGCAAATCCATTTAAAGAAAAAATAGAGGTTACAACTGAAATAGAGGATTTTTTAACAAATGACGAAGAGGGAACACCCCAGTTTTTACCAGAAGGATCAGGGCAGTATTCATTATCATCATGGATTGAAGTTGAGGAGAGTTTTACTTTAGAACCTGGAGAAGTAAAAGATGTAACATTTGAAGTGACAGTTCCCAGTAATGGAGAGCCTGGAGGACATTTTGCCTCAATTCTTTTTAGAGCAAAACCTATAGATACAGAAGAAAGTCAGATTTCAGTCTCTGGTCGCCTAGGTGCATTAGTCTTAGTTGAAGTTACTGGTGATAATAACAAAAAGGGAGAACTGCTTGATTTTACTGCTCCAAGTTTTATTGATAAAGGTCCAATTGATTTTATGGTTCGTTTTAAAAACTTGGGCAATACTCACTATCGACCGGAAGGAAAAATTGAAATCTATAATTCTTCTGGTAAGATTACTGATGAAATTAAATTATCCAAACATTTTATTTTACCAGGGAGCATCTATCAATATGATGACAAATGGCAAAAAAAGTTTCTTTTAGGAAATTACAGAGCGGTTTTGGAGATTCAAGATGGAGAAGGAGGAGTTTATACTAAAGAAGTTAAATTTACTGCTTTTCCTTGGCAGGAATTATTATTAATTATTGGCTTAATTATTTTGATAATTGTAATATTTAAAGCTAAAAAGAAAAAAGTCTTAATACCAAAAAGATAGGAGTAAATAATGAAGTTATTAAAACTTATATTAGTATTTGCTTTTTTGTTGTTTATCATCCCTATTGCTAAAGCAGATGATGTTAATCTTGGGGTAGATGTTTTTAGCAGCGGTGCGGGGGCTGCTCCTCCCAATATCACTAATTTTCAGGCATCAGGCAGTGATAAACAAATTAAACTTACTTGGGATAATCCTTTATCGAACTTTCAAGGTGTAAAAATTCAGAGGAAAACAGATTATTATCCCTCGACAGTTAATGATGGGGATAATATTTATCATGGCGCTGATACTTCTTTTACTGATACTGGTTTGACTAATGGAACTAGATATTATTACACTGCTTTTTCATATGGTGAAAAAGCTGAAAGATACTCTTCTGGGGCGATTGCTTCAGCAGTTCCATGGGTGACTGAACTGATAGTGACAGAGGAGGAAGATTTACCAATTTTACCGCCTGAGACTGAAACAGGGGAGGAAACAACCCAGGAAACTACTACCGGGAAAGAAAAAATTGAAGTTAGTGATTTTGATTTTTTTATTCAAGAAGAATTAGGTTGGATACAAATTCCCGAGGTTGAAAAATATCATTTTTTTACTGGCGATGAACTTCTATCTTCAATTTCCAAAGATATTTTTGCTAAAGAAGTTAGTGTTATAATTTTAAGTTTTGGGTCTTCATCATATCTATTAACTGATAAAGATGATAAATACCAGACACTTATACAACTTCCGGCTATCAAGGGCGATTATAGTATAGTCATCAATATTGTCTTTAAAGATGGGACAATGACAACTTTAAATAGCACTGCCTTGGTTGATCCATATGGTTATGTTTATAAATATTCAAAGGGATTTTTTAGTATTCTTGCGAGTAATGTTGTTGATGAAACACGAATTTCAGGAGCCAAAGTCTCTCTATATTTCTATGATAGAAATAAAAAACAATGGCAGTTGTGGGACGCGGAAAAATACAAACAGGAAAATCCTCAAGAGACTAATCAGTCGGGTGAATATAGTTTTATGGTTCCAGAGGGTAAATATTACTTAGAGGTTCAGAAAAGAGGTTATAGGTTATTAAAGACAGAAGAGTTTGAGGTAAAAAACCAAATTATTAATAAAAACTTAGAACTTAAGCCATATCTATCAAATAATGTTGTTATATTACTAATATTCTTAATAATAGCTGGTGGTGTTATAACTTTTATTTTAGTAAGAAGAGCTAAAAAATAAGAATATTATTTATTTTTTTGGACTTATCCACACCCCGCCTTTGGCGGGGTGTTTTGTACTCCTTATAGATTAAAGTATTGACAGGAAAAATCCAAGTGGAATATAATGAAGTCAGTGTGTCAGATTGTGGATAAAGGTGGGGAAAACTAAGAAAAGTTGTGGATAACTTAAAAACAAACCTTATTTAGGAAATTTCTTATATGTTTATTGGTGAATATTCTCATTCAATTGATGAAAAAGGGAGGATGGCTGTTCCTTCAAAGATGAGGAGAGATTTAGGTAGTGGAGCTGTTGTTACTCGAGGGATAGATAGATGTCTATGGGTTTTTACAAAGAAAGAATGGCAAATATTAGCAGAGAAGCTTTCTAAATTACCTCTGTCAGATGCTAATTCTCGGGCATTTGCGAGATTAATGTTAGCCGGTGCCATGGAAGTAGAATTTGATAGTCAAGGGAGAATTCTTCTTCCAGGTTATTTAAAAGAGTACGCCGGTTTAAAAAAACAAGCAGTTATTGCAGGTTTATATACCAGATTAGAAATTTGGGATTCAGCTAAATGGTCAAGTTACAAAGAAAAAACAGAGAAATCAACTGATGAAATTTCCAAAGCTTTAGCTGATCTGGGTGTATAAAGTCTATTAATTTTTACAAACTAGCAGCCAAGTAAAACAAAAAAAATGGCTGCATACGAATATATTTTTTTCTGGCCCTACACGTTCCGTCATAGACGGTCCGAGCGGGGAAAAACAAAATTGGGCATTTTAAGGAGGGGCATTGGCTGCTAGTTTTTTTAAGAATTTTCAATGAATCATATTCCAGTTTTAACAAAAGAAGTTATAAGTTTTTTAGCCCCCAAAAAGAATGAAAATTTTATTGATGCCACTATAGGGTTTGGGGGGCATGCGAGATTAATTTTAGAAAAAACAGTCCCCAATGGTAGATTATTAGGAATAGATCAAGACAATATTGCCTTAGAGCAGGCCAAAGAGAATCTTAAAAAATATTCTAACCGTATTGATTTAGTGAATACAAATTTTTCTAATTTAGGACTGATTATAAGAGATTGGGAAAAGGAGGTAAATGGAATCCTTTTTGATTTAGGAATTTCCAGTTATCAATTAACTTCCAAAGAAAGGGGATTTTCTTTTCAAGAAGATGCTCCTTTAGACATGAGAATGTCACAAAAAAGCCAAAAATTATCAGCCAAAGATATTGTTAACTCTTGGGATAAAAACAGGCTTAAAAGTATATTTAAAAATTATGGCCAAGAACCATACGCAGGAAAAATTTCTGTAAGTATTATTAAGAATCGTAGTAATAAACCAATTATTAGAACAAGTGATTTATTAGACATAATAGAGAATGCTATTCCAACAAAAGATAGAGTAAGACGACATCATCATTTTGCGACTAATGTTTTCAGGGCTCTAAGAATGGCAGTTAATGATGAATTAAATCATCTAGAAAATGCCTTAAAGCAATCAGTTCAGATTTTAGCCCCCAAAGGGCGATTAGTTGTTATTTCATTCCATTCCCTTGAAGATAGGATCGTTAAGAAATTTTTTAACAATAATAATCAATTAGAAATATTAACAAAAAAACCCGTTTTACCAGGTAGAGAAGAAATTCAAAAAAATCCCAGATCACGATCAGCCAAACTTAGAGCAGCCGTTAAAATTGAATAAATTAGACATTTGATAATTTAAATAATAAGGAGGAATATGCTCATCACAAATAGCTGGCAACCAGGTTTTAGAAAAAAAACAGTCCGTAGGGAACTTAAAATTGGTCCAATTTCTTTAAAGTTTATTACGATCGCTCTTTTGGCAGTGGCGGCTTTATTTTATTTGACCCAGAGCGCTCAAAGTTCTACATTCAAGTATCAAATTATGGAGCTTGAAGATCAAAAATCTAATGTTCAAGCCGATATAAGTCAGTTAGAAGTAGAATCAGCTCGATTAAAATCCTTAAATGAGATTAAAAATAGTTCTCAGGTAATGGGTTTAGAACCTGTTCAGTAGAAAGATTTGAAGGAGGTAAAAATGGAAAATATTCCAGAACAAAAAGTATCCAGCATGTCACCAAGGAAAAGCACAAAAAATATTTATTGGATATCAATAGGTATTATAGTACTTTTAATCATTGCTGTCGTTATTTATATATATGTGATTAATAAAAATCAAGAGAATAACCTTATACAGCAAGAGCAAAATTTAAGTTTAATAAAACCAGAGGTGACTGACAAAGAAAATGTAATATTTAGCTCGCCAGTTGCTGATTCTAGGGAGTGTCAAATTGATACTTTAGAATGGCAAACTCATGAATCAGGTGAATATACTATTAAATACCCACAGAATTGGTTTACAGTTATTGAAACTCCTGATGAAAATAGTCCAGTAAAATGGTTTAATTCATATGGTTACAACGATCTTGGCTCGTTAGTTTATATCGGCGGTCATGCTCAAGTATTAAGTGCGCTTGAGCAGTATTTAAATTTTGGGTCAGATCCTATTTATTCTATCGAATCTAGAGATGAAGTGATAATAGATGGTATACAAGCAACAAGATTAACTGTATCAAGTTCTAGTTATCCGGAATATTATTACTATATTCCCGTCGGCAATATACCCCAAATAATTAGAGGTCCCAGGGAGTCAGATACATTTAAAAATTGTGAGGCAGAGATTTTTGAGAAAATGATTGAAAGTTATGAATATCGTGGCATAGGCCCACGGGTATAATAGATTATTAAAATAATTTTTAAGGGATCCACTAAAGGTGGATAAATTAAAATTGGAAAATAATCAATGGCAAAAACGGCTTAATTTTATTATATTTCTAGTGTTTCTGGCAGCAGCCGGATTAGGTTTTAGATTGTTTCAAAAACAAATTGTAGAACATAGTTCCTATATTGCCGCTGCTGAAGACCAATATATTGTTAAAAAAGAACTCCCAGCCCAAAGAGGAAAAATTTATGCTTCAGATATGTTTCCATTAGCCACCAATAGACAATATTGGCAAGTTTTAGCAGTACCAGGAAATATTAAAAATCCTGATGAGGTAGCTGAAAAACTTGCACCAATTTTAAATATTCCAAAAAAAGATATATTTGAAATTATAAACAATGATAAAAATTATGTTCCTCCTTTAAAACATGGTTTAACTGAAGAAGAAGGCGACAAAATTGCTGAATTAAAAATTACTGGCGTATTAGTTTTACCAGAATCAAAACGTTTTTATCCTGAAGGTAAAACTGCATCTCAAATTTTAGGTTTTGTAAATTTTGAAGGAGAAGGTCAATATGGAATTGAAGGATATTTTAATAATCAGTTAAAAGGGTATGGGGGAGAAATTCTTGCTGAAAAGGATATAAAAGGCAGATTATTTAATATTGGAGCAAAAATTGAACCTCAAAATGGTTCAGATTATATTTTGACCTTAGATCACAATGTCCAATACAAGGCAGAGGAAATCATAGAAGAAGCCGTTGAAAAATACAATGCTGATAGTGGTTATATTGGCATTATGAATCCCTCTACTGGGCAGATATTGGCAATGGCAGGTGTGCCTTCATATGATCCCAATATGTTTAATGAGGTTCCTTTGGGCCAGCAAGAAGTTTTCAATAATCCTGCTATAACTGCTGCTTGGGAGCCAGGATCGGTTTTCAAACCTCTTATTATGGCAGCTGCCATTAATGAGGGTAAAATCGAGCCAGAAACAGAAGGAACTTTTTCAAATTATGTGACAGTTGATAGCTACGAGATTCATACTTCTACTAATGAAGCTTATGGAAAAGAAACTATGACACAAGTGCTAGAGAATTCTGATAATGTTGCCATGGTATGGGTAAGTGAACAGCTTGGTAAAGACTTAGAATATCGTTATGTTAAAGATTACGGTTTTGGTAGAAAGACAGGTGTTGAGCTTGATACAGAAGCAACTGGGACTGTTCTTGATGTAAAAAAATGGTCTAATACCCAAAGGGCGACTATTGCTTTTGGGCAGGGGATAACAGTTACTCCAATACAGTTTTTAACGGCCTTTTCCTCAATTGCTAATGGTGGAAAGCTTATGAAGCCATCAATTATATCAGAAATTATTAATTCTAACGGACGCAAAGAATCTATTCAATCGCAAGAAGTAAAAACTGTTCTTAATGATAAGACAGCTGAAAAATTAAGAAACATGCTCGTTTCAGTGGTAGAAAATGGTCATGGACAAGCTGCTCAAGTTGAAGGGTATCGGATAGCGGGCAAAACTGGAACAGCCCAAATTCCAAAACCTAGTGGTGGTTATTATGATGATCGTCATATTGGGTCTTTTGTCGGTTTTGCGCCAGCTGATGATCCAAAATTTATAATGTTAGTTCGTTTAGATCAACCGAAAAACGTAAAATGGGCAGAGGAATCAGCCGCGCCGACTTTTGGCAAAATGGCAAGTTGGTTATTAAATTATATGGGGGTATCACCAAAAGAATATTGACCTCATAAAAGCAACTTTGCTTCTTGCAGTATTAGATATTTTATGGTAAAATTTACCAGTAAAATAGTTATTAATTATGTCTAAATTATTACAATTTTATCTCAAATTTTGGTCCAAAATTTATCTTAATCGAGTAAATCCTAAAATTATTGCTATTACCGGTTCAGTTGGGAAAACCTCTACTAAAGAGGCAATTTTTGAAGTTTTAAAAATAAAGTTTGATAACTTCATCAGAAAATCTCATGGTAATTTAAATAATGAAACGGGCGTGCCTTTAGCGATTTTGGGGTATAAAAAATCACCAACTAAATTTTGGCAATGGTTTCCAATAATATTAAGTTTTCCTTTTAAGTCTTTTTCTGGAGGTAATATAGAAGTTTTAGTTTTAGAAATGGCGGCTGATAAACCAGGCGATATTAAATATCTAACATCTTTTGTTAAACCTTACATTACAGTTCTTACTAATATTGGTCCGGCTCACTTGGAAAACTTTGGTACTATTGAAAAGATAATTCAAGAAAAAACAGACTTAATCAAGGTTTTACCTTCTGATGGTTGGGCAGTTTTAAATATTGATGATAAAAATGTTAAAAAAGCATCATTTGGCGGCCGGTGGAAGATAAAAACATATGCTCAAAATGATAATGCAGATTTGAAAGCTTCAAATATTGAAACTCAAATTGATGGATTTTTACCTTTAACAAAATTTCAACTAAATAATAAATATAATATAGTACTTCATACACTTGGGTCTTCGAGTGTTTATTCAAGTTTAGCAGCAATTGCCTGTGGCGAGATTTTCAATATGAATATGGCAGATATAATTAATGGACTAAAAAATCTTAGACCTCAAGATCATAGAATGAAGGTGATAGAAGGAAAGAAAAACACAATAATTATTGATGACTCTTATAATGCTAATCCTCTTTCAATGAGATCAGCTTTAGATATTTTAAGAGTTTTGTCAAAAGAAAAAAGTGCCAAAAAAATAGTTATTCTGGGAGATATGTTAGAAATTGGCAAAATTTCCGACCAAGCTCATAAAATAATTGGTGAGTATGCCCATGAAGTAGCTGATATTGTAATTTCTTGCGGCAATTTAGCAAAGAAATATAAGGGAGATTTGCATTTTTCAAAGATCCAAGAGGCAGGGGATTATCTTTTGAGGAATATTAACCAGAATGATATAATCTTAATTAAGGGCTCAAGAGCTATTGGTTTGGAAAAAATAACAGAAATTTTAAGAGTTTAAATATTATGGAACAAATTCAATTATATTTACCAAGTTTAGCAAAGATTTTTTGGCTAACCGCCCTTTCTTTTATTATTGCTATTATTTGGACGCCTTTATTTACGGATTTTTTATACAAGAATCGTTTTGGAAAAAGAATTCGTAAAACTGGTTTAGACGAACAGAAAGCACCTATTTTTTATAAATTTCATAAAAGCAAAGAAAATACTCCTACAATGGGGGGTCTTTTAATATGGGTTACAGCGGCTGTTATCACGATATTATTTAATTTATCTCGGGCTGGTACGTGGCTGCCAATTTTTGCCCTTGTGGCAACAGGTATTATAGGGGCAATAGATGATATCGCTAATATTAAAGGCATTGGTCCTCACAATGGAGGATTACGTTTTAGGTATAAATTCTTAATTTATTTGGCGATTGCGGCTGTTGGAGCGTGGTGGTTTTATTCAAAATTAGGTTGGGATGTTTTCCATATTCCAGGCGTAGGAGATTTTTTCCTGGGTCTATGGTATATCCCCATTTTTATAATGGTTATTGTCGGTTTAGCTTTTTCAGTTAATGAAACAGATGGGCTAGACGGTCTTGCCGGCGGAATTTTAGCAATTGCTTATGGTGCTTTTGGATTTATCGCATTAATCCAAGGAAATATTGCATTAGCTGCTTTTTGCGGAACAGTCATGGGAGCATTATTAGCGTTCTTATGGTTTAATATTTATCCTGCCAGGTTTTTTATGGGAGACACAGGCTCAATGGCTTTGGGTATGACCTTGGGGGTGATTGCTTTTCTTACAAATTCAGTAGCTGTTTTGCCAATCATAGGTTTTATTTTTGTTATTGAGGCTCTGTCAGTAATTATTCAAATTACATCTAAAAGACTATTCAAAAAGAAAGTTTTTCTTTCTGCTCCAATTCATCATCATCTTGAAGCCCTGGGATGGCCTGAATCAAAAATTACCATGCGTTTTTGGGTAATATCGGCTGTTATGGCGGTTATTGGTATGATGATTGCCTTGGTAGGTAGAGGGGTATAAGATAGAATTTATATATTTATGAGTAAGGAAGATCGTTTCTTTAAATTTTTAAATTTTTCTCAATTTCCAGAAATTATTCATGGAATTTCTAATCGAAGCTATGGCGATATGCGCTTTGGTCGTCTGAAAGAAGAAGAGATTATTAGAAATCGAAAAATATTTCTAAACGACTTAGGAGTTAACATTTCATCAATAGTGGCCCCGGAAATTGTTCATAGCGCCAAAATAAATCTTGTTGGCAAAAAAGAAAAAGGCAAGGGGAGTCTAAATCGCAGATCAGCAGTTCCAAAGACAGATGGTTTACTAACCCAAGAAAAACAAATTTATTTAATGGCAACAGCGGCAGATTGTTTGCCTATTTTAATATATGACCCTATTTTGAGGACTGTTTGTATTGTTCATGCTGGCTGGCGGGGGATTATCAATCAAATTATTCCAAGAACTATTGATAGCTTAAAAGATTTAGGAACAGATCCTCAAAATTTGATAGTTGGTATTGGTCCTAGTATTTGCCAAAAGCATTTTGTAGTAAGAAAAGATGTTCTAAAAAAATTCATGGTCTATTATCCTTCAGCATCTTTCGTAAGAAACAAACATGGTTATGTGGATTTAAAAAAAACAGCATTAATTGATTTTAAAAAAGCCGGAATTCCCCAAGATAATATTGAAGTCGCTAAATTCTGTACTTATTGCGATAATGGTATGTTTGGCAGTTTCAGGAAAGAAAAGGAGGATGTTCCTGCCTCTATGGCAGTCATTGGAATGAGAGGGTAATTCACAGGATAAACCTGCAACGGCTCACTGCAGTGAGCCGTTCAAGAGTTACCAAGTTACACCCCTGGGGTGTTACTTACTCGGTTTAATAGTCGTTTTAACGGCTCACACCCTGAGCCGTTAAAATATGGTCAAAATATGCGGATTTTAAGGGGGATTTGTGATATACTAGAAGGAGAATAGGGTAATATGACTGACTTTAGAGATAAAAAAGTCGGGATTTTAGGATTGGGCGAAGAAAACATCGCCCTAGTTAGGTATCTTAAGAATTCAGGTGCCAAAATTACTGTTTGTGATAAGAAAGAAAAAGATGAACTAGGGGACTATCTTAATCAAATACAGGATATCCCGGTTGAGTTAAAATTAGGTGATTTTTACATTGATAATTTAAAAGATTTTGACGTTATTTTTCGAACTCCAGGTCTCCCCTATTTTACAGAAAAAATTCAAAAAGCAATAAAATCTGGAGTAGAAGTTTCCTCTCAGACAAAACTATTTTTTTCTCTCTGCCCTTCCCCTATTATTGGCGTAACTGGCACTAAAGGAAAAGGAACAACGGCCTCTTTAATATCAGAGATACTAAAAAGTAATTCAAAAATCAAAATTCAAAATTCAAAAATATATTTGGGTGGTAATATTGGAAATCCACCAATTTCTTTTTTAGATAAATTAACACAAAATGACATAGTTGTCTTAGAACTTTCCAGTTTCCAGCTACAGGATTTGGATAAATCACCTCATGTTGGAGTTGTTTTAGATATTAAAGTTGACCATTTAGACTATCATAAAAGTGTTACCGAATACATTGAAGCTAAAGAAAATATTGTTCGAAATCAAAAAAAGACAGATTTTGCAGTTCTAAATGCAGACTATAAAACATCTTCTGAACTTGCTTCTATTACAAAAGCAGATATTTTTTGGTTTTCAAGAAAAAAACCAGTTGAAAAAGGAGCTTGGGTAAAAGATAAAAAAGAATTTATCTTAAGTGTAGATAAAGAAAAGTTTTTTATTGGAAGAACTGATGATGTTACACTTAGAGGTGAACATAACTTAGAAAATATTTGTGCCGCCATTACTTCTTCTCATTTAGCCGGTGCAGATATTGAAAGTATTAAAAAAGTTGTCAGATCATTTCAGGGTCTTGAACATCGTTTGGAATTGATTAATGAGATTAATGGCATAAGTTATTATAATGATTCTTTTTCTACGACACCGGATACAACAATAGCGGCCATTAATTCCTTTCATGAACCAATAATTTTGCTAATTGGCGGATCGTCGAAAAAGGCAGATTTTGAAAATTTAGGCAAAGTAATTGAGAATTCATCTATTAAAATTATTATTAATATTGGTGAAACTGGCAAAGAAATAATTAATAATATTAAGAACACATCAAATATTGAAATATTAGAAAAAATTCATACTTTAAATGAGGGAATTGCAGAAGCCAAAAAATATGCAAAAAAAGGCGATGTTATTCTACTTTCGCCTGCTTCTGCCTCATTTGATCATTTTAAAAACTACAAGGAGAGGGGAAAACTCTTTAAAATTGAGGTAATGAAAAAATGAATATTAAACCGTCAAAACCTGATATAATTTTGGCTTTAGTTGTACTTCTGCTTTGCTTATTTGGAATCGTGATGATTTCTTCGGCCTCAATTGTGACATCGCAAGAGCGGTTTGGAACTAATTATTATTACGTTTCTCATCAGCTGATTTCTTTGGTAGTCGGTTTGATTTTAATGGTAATTGCTTATTTTATTGATTATCGCTTTTGGAAGAAAATGTCTTTAATAATGTTTTTAGCAACTCTTGTTTTATTGTTAGTAGTATTTATTCCAGGAATTGGACAAGAATTTGGGGGAGCTAATCGTTGGATTAGTATTGGCGGTCTTTTATTCCAGCCATCAGAGATTGTTAAACTTACTTTTATTATTTATCTTGCTTCTTGGCTTGAGAAAAAGGGTGATAGTATTAAACATTTTTCAGTTGGATTTGTTCCATTTAGTGTTTTGATGATAATATTAGGATTTCTAATTATGAGCCAGCCTGATCTTGGGACGTTAACAATTATTATTGGAACAGCGGTTATTACCTTCTTTATGGCAGGTGCTCGCATCTACCATCTAGCTATTGGTGGTATTTTTGTGACGGTTCTTTTGGCAATATTGATTAAATCGGCTCCTTATAGATTACAGCGTTTTTTAGTTTTTCTTAATCCTGGAGAACAAACTTTAGGGGCTGCTTATCATATTAATCAAGCTTTGCTTGCAATTGGTTCTGGCGGCCTGTGGGGTTTAGGCTTTGGGCAGAGTAAACAAAAATATTTATATTTACCGCAAGCATATTCTGACTCTATTTTTGCAATAATTGCCGAAGAACTTGGCTATATCAGATCACTGTTAATAGTAGGGGTTTTTGTCTTTTTTGCTTACAGGGGTTATAAAATAGCCCGTTTCGCCCCAGATAATTTTGCCAGGTTTTTAGCTTGTGGAATTACGACTTGGATACTGTTGCAGGCATTTTTTAATATTGCCGCTATGTTAAACTTAGTGCCTCTAACTGGCATACCGCTTCCTTTTGTAAGTTTCGGTGGTTCATCATTAGTAATTTCTTTAATTGCCATAGGAATTTTATTAAATATCTCAAAATATTCACGACAAAATCAAAAGGTATAATATGCGTATAATTCTTACAGGTGGCGGTACGGCTGGTCATGCTTGGCCAATAATATTAATTGGAAAGAGTCTAATAAAAAATAAACGAAACCAAGTTTTGTTCGTTGGCTCAAGGCAGGGAACTGAAAAGGATCTTGCTAAACAAAATAAAATTCCTTTTAAGGCAATATTTGTTGGAAAAAGACGAGTTTATTTTTCATTTTCAAATGTTTGGGATTTATTCAAATCATTTATAGGTTTTATTCAAGTCTTTTTTATTTTATTATTTTTCAAACCTCATGTGGTTTTTGCCAAAGGTGGTTTTGTAACAGCTCCAATGATCTTTTGGCTCCATATTTTTAAAATTCCTTTAGTAATTCATGAATCAGATACTGTTATGGGCAGAGCAAACTTATTGGGAGTAAAAATTGCCAAAAAAATATGTTTAGGATTTCCGGTTGAGTGTTACAAGCAGAAACTACCTTTAGAAAAAGTTGTCTATACGGGGATTCCGGTTAATCCTGAATTTATGGAAGTCTCAATTGAAACTGGCAAGAGGCCAAAAATTTTAATTACCGGCGGTTCTCAAGGTTCTTCTAAAATTAATAATTTAATAAAAGAAATATTGCCAGAACTAATTAAAAAATATGAAATTTGGCATTTATCAGGCGAAAGAGATTATAAAAGTTTAAAAGAGTTTAAGGATTCAAAATTAGGTGATAATGCTTACTTCTATCACTTACATAGTTTTTCTTATCAAATCCCTAAATTTATGAGGGATTCAGATTTAATAATTTCTAGGGCAGGTGCAAGTACTTTGGCAGAGATTTCCTCTGTTGGGAAAGCAGCCATTATTATTCCGCTTTCAACGGCTGCCAATGAACATCAAGAGGCAAATGCAAAAGTGTATTTTGAAAGAAATGCGGCTGTAATTCTTACAGAAGATAAATTGACTGCAAATTCTTTAAAATCAATTATTGATAATTTAATCACTGACGATGAAATGAGAAAATTATTAGGTCATCACGCCCGCAGTCTATTTCAGAAAAAATCAGTTGAAGAGATTATTAATACTATATTTGACACACTTAATAAGTGAATATTAAATGAATTTCATTAGAAAAATATTTCAAAAAACTTGGATTATCATCTTAATTATAATGGCCATAAGTTTTTTAATAAGAATTTGGTCATTAGGAAAAATAGGTGATTTAATATTTGACGAAGTATATTTTGTAAATTTTGCAAAAAATTATTTAAATGGAGTAAGTTTTTTTGATATTCATCCGCCTTTAGGCAAATTAATAATTGCACTAGGAATAAAGATTTTTGGTGATACTTCATTCACTTGGCGGATAATGCCGGCAATTTTTGGAACTCTTCTAATTGGTCTAGGTTATTTGACAGGCAAAGAACTTGGGGGAAAAATCGTAGGACTTTTTACAGCCCTAATTTTTGCTTTAGATGGAATGTTTCTAGTTTATTCTCGCACAGGCTTGATTGATATATTTTTGGTTTTCTTCATAATGTTGTCATTTTTCATATTTCTTAAATATGCAAATACTAATAAAACAATTTATTTAATTCTTGCGGGTATTTCTTTGGGTTTATGTGCATCAGTAAAATATATAGGAGCTTTAGTCTTTCTTGTTTTTATCTTGATTATTTGGACAAAAAGAATATATCTTATAAAAAACTTATGGAAGTTTATTCTTTTTTTATTCATTCTGCCTATTGTTGTTTATACTTTAATATTTCTTTTTAATTTTCACGGGATTGATTTTTTTAGTAAATTTTTCGAGTGGCACATTCAAAGTTTTAGCTATAATTTGACTTTATCTGAAGGACATCCTTATGCTTCAAAATGGTGGAGTTGGTTTTTACTGCTTAGGCCAATATGGTTATATTTTAAAGATATTGAAGGTACATTTATTGGTATTAATGGTATTGGAAATCCAATATTATGGTGGTCTTGGATAGTAGTTTTGCCTCTACTTATATGGGAAACATTTCGTAAAAACAAAAATGTAACCATTATTTTAGGTGGATTTTTAATATTTTTACTTTTTTGGGCAATATTTAATAGAGTTTTATTTATGTATCATGCAATACCTGCTTTTTCTTTCTTAGCTTTGGGAATTGGATATTTTTTAGAAAAGCTTCTAAAGAAACCATGGGGAAAGTTATTAGTAGCAAGTTATTTTTTAGTTGCATTATTAATATTTTTATATTTTTTGCCAATTTGGACAGGTATTCCGATAGAATCAGATAAGTTCTATCACAGAATTTGGCTAAAAGGCTGGATATAAATTAAAAAGTGTTTATTTTTAAACAAAATTAGGATAAAATGTTTTTATGGCTATAAAAAAAATTCATTTTGTTGGAATTAAGGGAGTTGGGATGTCTGCTTTAGCAATTTTAGCTAAAGAGATGGGCTATAAGGTTTCTGGATCTGATATTGAAGAGATATTTGTGACAGACAAAGCCTTAGAGAAAGCGGGTATTAAAGTTACTGGCTTTGATCCTAAAAATCTTCAGAACAAACCCGATTTAGTAGTTGTTTCTGCCGCTTTTGGTATTGATAATTTAGAGGTAAAAACTGCTCGTAAAAAACGTCTAGATATTAAGCCTTATTCTGAAGCTCTTGCAATGTTTTCGCAGGATTCTCAAGTGATAGCTGTCGCTGGTGTTCATGGAAAAACAACAACTACGGCAATAATTAGCTTTCTTCTAAAAAAAGCAAATTTGGATCCCAGTTTCATCATTGGGTCGGGGATAGTACCTAGTCTGGGGACAAACGCCCATAAAGGTAAAGGGGAATATTTTATTCTTGAAGCTGATGAATATCGCAAGAGCCAGACTGACAATGATTCTAAATTTTTAGACCTTACTCCAAAAATTGAAGTAATCACTAGTATTGAAATGGACCATCCTGACATGTTTGACAGTGAGGAATTTATTTATGATGCTTTCTATCGATTTGCATGTCGTATCCCACGTAATGGTTTTATAGTTTTATGTATTGATTATCCAAAATCTCGTCGTCTAATAAGATCTTTAGCTGATCGTGATTTTGAAACTTATGGATTTCAAAATGGTGCTGTTTGGAAAATTGTTAATTTCAAAGAATTAGGTTTTGCTACAGATTTCTCAATATTAAATAATGCAAAAAAACTTGGTCCTTTTAGAATTAAAATACCTGGTGAAGCTAATGCCTTAAATGCAACTGCGGCTATTATTGTTGCTCTAAAATTAGGAATAGATGAAAAAATCATAAAAAAATATTTGCCAGATTTTTTAGGCGTAAAAAGAAGGTTCGAAAAAATTGGCAAAATCAATGATATTAATATTTATGATGATTATGCCCATCATCCTCGCGCAATTCGAATGACTCTTGAGGCAGCAAGACTAAAATTCCCTGATGCAAAAATATGGTGTATCTTTCAGCCTCATACGTATTCAAGAACAAAAAAATTATTAAATGAATTTGCTAAGTCATTTAAATCAGCAGATAGAGTAATTTTTACAGAAATTTATTCATCAGCAAGAGAAAAAAAAGCCACCGTTACCAGTGATGATCTAGCTTTAGCAACCCGTCAATTTCAGCGAGGGGTTAAATATATTTCAAGCAGATCAAAAATTGTTCAAGAAATTATTGATAATGCTGAAGGTTCTGTATTTATTATTACTATGGGTGCTGGAGATGTTTATAAAATAGCCGAAGAAATATTTGATAAATTAAAAAAGGGGAAAAAATGAAAATCAAGAGAATTACTGAAATATTACCTGGAATTCAAGAGCATGTTGTTATGAGAGATTATACTACTTTTAAGATTGGTGGAGTAGCAGATTATTTTTTGGAAATAAAAACCATTGATGAATTAGTCAAAGCCGTCAGGACCTCTGTGGAATATGATGTACCATATTTTATTTTGGGAGGCGGCTCAAACGTTTTATTATCTGATTATGGTTTTCCTGGCTTAGTTATTAAAAATTCAGCTTCAAATATTGCAATAATGAAAGAAAAAAGTCAGGCAATTATAGATTCAGGTACTTTAATGTCAGTCTTCATAATGCAAGTGGCCTCAAATGAATTAGGGGGATTAGAATTTCTTTATGGTATTCCTGGTACTATTGGAGGAGCTCTTTATGGTAATGCTGGCGCATGGGGGAATGCAATTGGAGATTATTTAAAAAATATTACCGTCCTAGAAAGAGATTTTGAAACCGGGATACCAAAAATAAAACAATATGATGCTTCTTGGATGAATTTTGGCTACAGGACATCAAAATTAAAAGGATTGAAAACAAAGACAAAACCAGTAATTTTAACGGCTCGTTTTCAATTGTCTCGATGTCAAAAAGAAGAAATTATGAGAAGACTAAATTTATTTAAATCAAAACGTCAAGAGCATCAACCAATAGGTTTTTCAGCTGGATCAATTTTTAAAAATCCTATTCCCAAAGAATTAAAGAATATTACAGGCAAAGGTACTAAAAACATGCCTGAGTTTCCTAGGGAAAGAACAGCTGGTTTTTTGTTAGAGCAAGCAGGAGTAAAAAAATTGAAAATCGGGTCAGCAGAAGTATCGAACATTCATGCAAATTTCATAATAAACAAAAATGGTGCTAAGTCTTCTGAAATTAGGTCATTAATTGAAGAAATGCGTGAGCAAGTGCGACAGAAATTTGGAATTACTCTTGAAGAGGAGGTGGAATATATTGGACAATGGTAAAAGTACTAATTTTTTTAAGGAGGATAGTTGAAAAAAAGAGATATTTTTAAACAACCAAAGGTTTATAGTTATAATGATCTAAATGCAGGAAATTCTACAAAGACATATAATGGTTTGCCAAAAATATTTAAAATAATTTTGATTTTAATTTTAATGATTTTAGGATTAGGGTGGATTGTATTATATTCACCATTTTTTAAAATAGAAAATATTATCATTGAGGGGACATCTTATTTAGAGCAAAAAGATTTTGAAAAAGAAATTATTGGCCAAAATATATTTTTATTAAATACAAATCAGATTTCTGAAAATATTTTAAATAAATATCCTGAAATAGAAAGTATTAATGTTAATAGGGGATTGCCAAAGACTATAAAAATAACAATTATTGAGAGCCAATCAAAAATAGTATGGCAGACTTTTGAAAAAAGCTACTTAGTTAATAATCATGGAGTTATTATCAAAGAGATTGTCGGTGAGAACGATCTTCCAAAAATAAAGGATAATAAAGACTTAAAAGTGAGTTTAAACGATCAAGTAGTTTCAGAAAATTTTATAGATTTTACCATTGGTCTAAATAACAATTTTAAATATGAAGATATTTTAATTGATCATTTTGAAGTAAATGAAACTATTTTCCAGCTGGATTTAATTACAAATAAGGAATGGAAAGTAATATTTGATACTACTGGATCTTATCAAACTCAATTAAATGATTTAGAAAGATTTTTAGCTGATTATGAGGATGAAATAAAAGAATATGCTGATTTAAGAGTTGAAAATAAAGTTTATTACAAATGAAATTTATAAAATTAAGAGATAATAATGAAAAAAATATATTTGAAAGAATGGGTTGTTGTTAAAAGCAGTTCTAATAATGTTGTAAATCAGATTCTTATAAATCGGGGGATTGAAAAAAATAAATGGCATAAATTTTTAAATCCTGAATTTAAAAATGATTTACATGATCCATATTTGCTTTCTGATATGAAACAGGCAGTACAACGTATCAAGCATGCAATTGATAATAAGGAAAAAATTGGCATCTTTGCTGATTATGACGCTGATGGAATTCCAGCGGCGACTCTTTTAGAAGAAGTCCTTAAAGAAATATATAAATTGGATGTTTTCGTATATATCCCAACTCGCCAAGAAGGATATGGACTAAATCCCAAGGGAATTGATTTTTTTAAAAAATCTAATGTTTCCTTAATGATTACAACTGATCTTGGAATTAGAGAAAATGAAAATATAGATTACGCTAAAAGTTTAGGTATTGAGACAATAATAACTGATCATCATGAGCCTGGAAAAGTTTTACCAAAAGCTTTAGCTATCATCAATCCAAAAAGGAGATCGTCAAAATATCCTTTTCGTGAACTTTCTGGCGGGGGAGTTGTTTTTAAGTTTATCCAGGCAATGGCGAAAAAACTTGGAAAAATTAACGAAAACAAATTAAAGTGGATGTTGGATTTAGTCGGCATAACAACTATATGTGATATAGTTCCTTTAGTTGATGAAAATCGTGTTTTTGCCAAATATGGACTAATTGTTTTAAGAAAAACACGACGAATTGGATTAAAAAAACTTTATCAAGTAGCAAAGATTAATAATGAAAACATTGATACTTATTCAGTTGGTTTTCAAATTGGTCCTAGAATAAATGCCCCAAGCAGAATGGATCATGCTGGCATAAGTTATTTTCTTTTAAGAGAAAAAAATTCAGAAGAAGCGCTTGTTTTGGCAGAAAAATTAAATAGGCTTAATCAAAAACGTCAGGATGAATTAGAAAGAGTATTAAAGGAAGCCAAAGCAAAAATCGAAAAAGGAAATCTCCATCAAAAGAAAGTTATCTGCGTTTCTGGTAAAAATTGGCCGCAAGGTCTAGTGGGACTAGTGGCTGGAAAAATTACTGAAGAATTTGCTCGTCCATGTTTTGTTTTTGAAGAAAAAGATAAAGTTTTGAAAGGTTCGGCTCGTTCAGTTGATGGATTTAATTTAGTTGAGGCTTTAGAAGAATCAAAAGAAGTTTTAGAAGATTTTGGCGGTCATGCAAAAGCCGCTGGCATGACAGTTGCAAATGATCGTATAGAAGATTTATATAATCGTCTTTTGATGATTGCTGACAGCAAACTTAAAGAAAAAGATCTAATTTCTAAAATTTATATTGATGTAAAGCTCGAGCTAGATGATTTAAAGCTTAGTTTGGTAGACGACCTAAAAAAACTGGAACCTTTTGGCCTAGGAAATCATCGGCCAATTTTTTGCTTAAAAGGGGCTTCTGTCTCAAATATGAGGACAGTCGGTAAAAAAGATAAACATTTAAAATTTAAAATTAATGATATTGATGTGATTGGCTTTGATTGGGGATTTTTAAAAAACGATTTAAAAGAAAATCAAAAAATTGATATTGCTTTTAATTTAGACGAAGATAGCTGGGACGGTCGCCGAAAGGTCCAACTAAAGATTATTGATATAAAATTAAACGGTACTCAAGAATAACCTATATGGTTAACCTGCAACGGCTCACCGCAGTGAGCCGTTCAGCTTAGTTTAAAAACATTGACTATTTATAAAAAAAGACTATAATAGTAGCGATTGTTGAACCTTGAAATTGAGGTGAGGAAATTGAAAGCTCTAAGAAAAGTAGGTACTATCGGATTTCGGTTTTTGGTTTTCTGTGTGGTTGTATATATCGTGTTTGTTTCGTCCAGATATATACTTAATGAAATTCAGTTTGTTTATAATCGTGTTAGTGACAGAAATGTTGTTTTTTGGAATGATTTCAGAGAATACGATTTTTTTGCAAAAACATGTTTTGATGGAGAACACAGCGATTGGAGACGATCCGGAAAAGTCTCTTTCGATAAAAGTGGTATTGTTCTTGCTGGAAACCGTTCCTACAAAAAATGTGAGGTTCAAGGTAGACAACGTTTTCTCTATCAAAGCCTTGAGTTTATGGCTCAAACTAAAAGCTGGAAGCCAGGAACTACTGCTGGCTTTGAATATTGGGAAGGAAACTATCACTCTGCCATCAAAATAGACGATGGTAAATTGGTTGTTATCCATGATCCAGCTTTCCACACTGAAAAAGACATTCCAAACTGGGACAAGATAAAGAACAAAACGAATATCTATCGCATAGATTGGCGAGAAGATGAAGTGAGACTTTTTGTAAATAGGAAATTTGCTATTGCAATCAGTTCAAGAGACATTCCGTCTCGTGAATTGTTAATAAGATTCAATGTATCCGAAGAAGCAAAGGATACATTGAAAGTTGCTTATGTAAAAGTGAGCCAGTCTTCGCCAAGAAAGTTTGGAAAGTTGTATCAAGTTTCGTGGAATATACTTGGTGGAATTATCCGAACCTTTGTTGTGTTGTTTTTTCTTATTTACTTCATCGGAATATCCATTATATTTTTCCGCAAAAAAAACATTCAAAAGCAATGATAGAAACATCTACGTCCTGAGTGATACGCTCAGGGCTTTTTTTATCCAAAATTTTAACGGCCAAAGATTTTGAGCCGTTGCAGGTTAAACTGAAAATTGGGTTTTGGAGTTAATCTTTTTAAATAGAAAAAATCCCGGGCAAGATTTCACCCGGGATACGATATGGCTAGTGGAGTATTCTAGACCCACCGGTCAGTAACAAATCCAATACCGCGCAATGACGAGGTTCTTTGGCTTGTTCTTGGCGGTAGTTTTCATTGGAAACATCCGTGATCCTACCGCAGCCGCATTGACACTGTGTGATTTGCCATCCATCTTTTGGGTCGGCATATTCATCGAGGAGCTGCCGCAGACCGCTGATCATCTCACTGTCACTTAGATTCAGAGCGTATTTGTATTGTCCATCTAGAAAATCGATATAATCAGATGGAAAACCTCTGAATACTGCTAGAGCAACTTGTACTGTTTGGCGGAGAAGTTCTCTGGTTTCATCATCCGGGAGCTGAAGGTTAAAATTCTTGATCTTCGAAATGATACCATAATAACTCCTGGAACAAAGTGCATTGTCGAGTTTTTCAGCATCAGAAGCCTTTGAAGTGTCGGTGTTTATGATACAGTCACCGAGCATCCTCAGAGCTTTGAGGTACGTCCATCCTTCCGGACGTACAATCGGCTCACGAACCTCTTCGTCTTGCTTTGTCTGGGTTTCTGCCATCTTTGTTTCCTCCTGTGTTTGTCTGACTTACTAAGATACTTTATCATTATATTCAAATTTAGTCAACCCATGGTTCTGAGCCGTTAAAAATATACCATGAAATTTGGGTTTTTGAGGTCTTGTAAAAAAGGGGAGATTGGTAGTAATAAATAAAAATAGTAAAATTGAACAATTCATTGATTCTGTTTGACATAGTTATCTTTATTTGTTACTTTCAACACAACAAGTGCGGAAGCGCTTGAATTTCTCCGGAAGGAGAAAAAATAGGGGGAACCCGAAATGTTGTTTATCAAAGCGACCCAAATCGTAGTGTCTGATGTGTCTGATAAAGTTCTAGCCAGTGAACTGATAGACATGTTACGTCGTAAAGCCTGGTCAAGTATTCAAGGCTTGTTATTTGACTCTACAAGGTTCAACGATGGCGAAATTGCATCAATCATCACAGCTGTCACTATCTGCACTGCTGAGGATAAAGCTCAAGATGATTGGCTCAAACTAGTGGTAAAGCCAATACTTGAATACGACTGTCGTGCGTTTTCAGGGACAAGGAGACCGTTGTTTGGATATTCTACAGGAGTTCTAGTTGGAGTACTTAAGGCATCTGCCCTGTTGGCGGAAATGGAAACAATGAACTGGAATGTAATGCCAACAATGGTAAAAGTTGCAATTAACGATTCTTCAGGAGAAAGTAGTAGTTTCGGCAGCGCTGAAAGTAGAAAGAATCAACGCAAAGACTACATCTCTCGGCTTTCTCAAGTTTTAAGTTTTTACTTGGATGTTGGAGACACCAACATCCAAGAACAACGAACAAAATGGGCTTATCAAGCTATTGAATCTTTCAGAGATCATATTACTAGTAAGACATACGATGGTATGTCTAATGCCGGATATTATTTTGTTCAACGTCTTCTCTTCGCATTATTCGGCAGAAATGTCGATATTGCCTTGCAGAATTGCCAAGATAAACTTGCTATGCTTCCAGTTATGAAGGCTGTCTTGAGCCTTCAGTCACAGACTAAGTCCTAAGAAGGTAAATACGCACTACTCCGCGGTTAATCCGCGGAGCTTCTATATATATATTCAAATTTATACCTAAATTCTAACGCCAAAGATTTTGAGGCGTTAGATTTTCAACGGCTCACTGCAGTGAGCCGTTGAAGGTTAACCTGAAACCCGGGTTTTATGAGGCTTGTAAAAGAGAGAAGATTTGGAGTAGAATTAATAAGAAGGGATTTTTTATGCCTAAAAGACCGATTATTTACGCCTTTATTGATAGTCAGAATTTGAATTTAGGAGCAAACAAAGATATTCGCAGCAATAAGGGTAAAATAATCTATAGAGGGTGGAAACTTGATTATAGAAAGTTTAGGATTTATCTAAAAGATAAATTTCGCGTTTCAAGAGCTTTTCTATTCATTGGAAGAATAAAAGGCAATGAACAATTGTACTCTAATCTCGAAAAATGGGGCTATGAATTGGTTTTTAAGCCAACGGTTAAAGATAGTAGTGGTAAGCCAAAGGGAAATATTGACGCAGAGCTAGTATTACACTCTGCGGCGATAGAATATCAGAACTATGATAAGGCGGTTATTGTCTCTGGCGACGGTGATTTTAGCTGTTTGGATAAATATTTAGCCGATAAGAAAAAATTGCTTAAAATTATAATTCCTAACAGATTTACAGAATCATCGTTACTAAAAAAATTTCAGAACTATAAGATTTTTATCTGGCGTGACAGGGACAAATTAGAGTATAAGCGGAGCTTGTAACGCTTTGGAGTGTTCTAATATCTTGTATAAAAAAAGGGGAGGCGTAGCGCAATGACACGTAGTCATTGGGTCGTTTCTCCCTAATGATGTTTTAAGCATATCAAATATCTCAAATTTGTCAAGTGGGAAATCGTCATCAACTCGTCCTCACCTACGAGGTGAGGAGAAATTGGTTAGGGGATTATCTCTTAAACGCCTCAACCGGTTGAGGCGTTTGAATAACAGGTTAAAACAAACTGCACAGTGGATGGGGCGTTTGAAAGTTACCCTGAAAATTGGGTTTTTGGAGGTTGTAAAAGAGGGGAGATTTGGAGTATAATGAACTTGGAGTTTTATTATGTCAGATTTAAAGGATTTACAATCGAAAGTTGCTAAATTTAGAGATGATAGAAATTGGAGGAAATTTCATACTCCAAAAGATTTATCTATGACCATAGCGATTGAATCTGCAGAACTTATGGAGTGTTTCCAGTGGGAGGCTAAAGAACACTTGGATTTAGTTAAATCTTCAGAAGCTGGCGAAGAGATGGCTGATGTTTTGATTAATTTATTAAATTTAGCTGATGTTCTCGATATTGATTTAATTAAAGAGACTAACAAAAAAATCACTAAAATCGTAAAAAAATATCCAGTTGAGAAATCAAAAGGTTCTTGTAAAAAATACACAGAGCTATAAAAGAATAAATTTTTCTTACATATCTAGACTTCTGGTTATCCGAAGCTTTTTTTAATGAAAAATCTAACGCCTCAGGATGTGAGCCGTTAGATTTTGAACGGCTCACTGCAGTGAGCCGTTGAAGGTTAATCTGAAATTTGGGTTTTTGGAGGGTTGTATTAACAAAAACCCCCGGGATTCCGGGGGAAATGAGTGCATTATGGTATCCAGTGGATATGTGCAAGATGACCAGGGGCATCAAGTTTAATGTCTAATAGTCTATCTTTGCTTGCTTCGTCTAATATAATGATTTTATTCCGACTCATTGCATCAGTCTCGATGAAAGCTATCTTTTTGCCATCAGGCGACCAAACTGGAGAAGCGTCGAAAGACCGCCCCAATTGATCAATGTGGCTCTTGTATTTGTATGAACGTTTGTCTAATATGTCTAGATTCCATTTATTTCCATCTAGTTCTCCTACAATAATACATTGATGAGTGGTGGCATCGTCCGCTACTATACTTCGAGCACAAAAGACAATCTTTTGCTCGTTTGGGAACCAACTGAAAGAACCACATTCTGAATAGAAAGGGTCTCTTGGAATTTCATGGAGTGTTTGAGTTTTCATATCAAACATAAAAAGATATTCAAAAGTATTTCCGCTGTGAAAGAATAGTTTATCTGACTCCGACCAACTTAATTCTTTTGGTGAGAAGAAAGCAATTGGATCCTTGTTGTAGATATCTGCAAAAGAAAGAAACTTGGGTTTAGATTTGCAAAGTATTGTATTCTTAGCTTCTATTTTTTTGAGATTTTTTCCATCTTTATCTATCACCATGATTTTATCAGGATAGGTGATGTAGTTAAGCTTTTTTTCTTTTTGTACGACAAAAGCTATCTGTTTTCCGTCAGGCGACCATACTGGATCTCCAATAGGACTATCAACTCCCATAAATACGTTAGATATGGTGTATATTTCTTGAAGCTCGGTGCCATCTATTTTGACGATAAAGATTACTGATCCGGTTGTTTTTTCAGGGTGTCTCAAGCCTACTAACCAATTATCATTCGAACAATCGGTGCAATGTCCTGGAATTAGTTTTATAGGACTTGGCTTAGGTGAATAAAAATCACGTGGAGCTCTCTTCTCTTCAATGTTCCAGATATGAGTTATGCAAGTATATCGAGACCACCATTTTTTATAGAAACAGCTTTTAGACCAAGGTTCCAAGGCAATAGGGTCAATGGGGTTTATTGACGAAGAAGAATATATTCTTCCTAGATTTCCAATAAACATTTTGTTATCAGGAGACCAGGAATAGTGACCAGGGAATGTGCAATTCCAAGTGACTAATTCTGATTTTAATGTTTGTAAGTCAAGAAGATAAAGATCTACGCCACCCCCTCCACCACAACTCATCAGATATGCAATCTTGCCTTGTAGTTTTATTTCCGCATTTTCAGCAGAAATTGTTGAGCTAGCAGTTACTCCAAACAGCGCAATCATAATCACAAACAGTTTCAGCCACTTCATTTTCTTTTCCTCCAAGTTGTTCAGGTGCTTTCTCTTTTGAGAAGAGAAATCGCCTAAAGTATATAACATAGTTAGAAAATAATCAATACTTTTTAACGGCTCAGGGTGTGAGCCGTTAAAAAACAGAGGAAAATTGGGTTTTAGAGTTAATCTTTT
>SDBT01003529.1_pt1 | contig 26985 bp, 24 predicted proteins | sample 2277101 | NCBI WGS metagenome assembly SDBT01 (sample SAMN10404973, study PRJNA504765) | marine sediment metagenome | isolation source: marine sediment core GS10_PC15, 103 cmbsf | place: Arctic Ocean: Southern Knipovich Ridge | collected 2010 | reverse complement strand
GCCTTGTATAAAAGAGGGTTTGGCACATCCAAAAAGTTTTTTACTACACCCAAAAACCACAACACATAAAGATAGCCGGGTAAATAATCAGACCAGGTGTCGTAAAATTGATTAAAACCCAAAGAAGCCAATCTGTCACTCCAAGCCACAAAAGTGTTAAAATCAAGTTCAAGTGTGCCAAAGGGTACCAACAGCAACCTGAGACCAAGACCTGCAAGCAATATCGCAAGAAGCTTTTTCGTAGAATTTTTCATTAATATGACCTATCTTAACCCCAACACAAATATGTTTCAACGCTACAAGTAATCGTCTCGTTCACAAAAATGTCAAAGGTCAAACAAAAACTCTTTAACCCAAAAATCTTGCTTTTAATTTTCCTTGCGTTCTTCTTTATATACATGGCAACATCCGGCGGCAATACTCCATATAACTACTTCACCCGTCTGGCACATGCATTTTTAAATGGAAGATATTGGCTAACAGAAAACCCACCATGGTTAAGCGAATTGATCCCAGTTGATGAAAACAAATACTTTGTGGTGTATCCTCCCGGTCCGGCTTTGTTGTCACTGCCTTTTGTTTATTTATTTGGCCAAGATTTCCCTCAGCAAATAATTGCCCATTTATTGGGTGCCGGTTTTGTTATTCTAACAATTAAGCTTTCCTGGACGGTCAAACAAGATAAAAAATTAGCTATTTGGTCAGGATTATTAGTAGGTTTGGGAAGCATAATGTGGTTTTTGTCAGCAACTGGATCTGTTTGGTATTTAGGTCAGGTTTCTGCAGCTTTTTTCTTAATGGCCGCACTGGTCGAGTCCTTGAACAAAAAGAGATTATTCCTAATTGGTGCTTTTCTCGGCCTGGCCTACCTTTCCAGGCCTCATACACTGCTGTCCCTACCTATTTTTCTTTATCTGCTAAAAAACGATATCCGATCAAAAAACATAAAATCTTATCTTTCATTTTTAATACCTCTTTTTGTATTTGTTGGTTTTGATGCAATTTATAACTTCACAAGATATGGCATTCCAATAAACAAAGGTTATTTTTTAATACCCGGAACACTAGAGGAACCTTGGTTTGAAAAAGGAATCATGCATCCCAGTTATATTTTAGAAGATCTGAAAATCGCGTTTTTGGGGATGCCTAAGATACTAAATCGAGTGCCATTTATCCAACCCTCCTGGGCAGGAATGGCAATTTGGATAACAACTCCTGCATTTATTTATAGCCTATTTGCACCCTGGAAAGAAAAGGTTGTTAAATTAGCCTGGCTTAGTATCTTTCTCATTTTTTTAGTTGTTGGAGTGCACGGGGGCACAGGGTTTGCACAATTTGGATATAGATTTGCTGTTGATTTCTATCCGTTCTTGATTTTTTTGACAATAAAGGGAGTTGCGCGAACAGGTTTAAAATGGCACCACTGGGCACTATTAATTTTTGGGGTATTGGTCAACCTTTGGGGAGTAATTTGGATTAATAAATTCAGTTGGGTGAGTTATTAAATGAGCAAAAAAGAAAAAAGACTTGTAGCATTCTTGTTTGTCTCAAGGCTTTGCTTGGTCATTGGAACTTATCTGTTTATTAACGGCTACATTAACACAGGTCTTTTTACTAACTTTTCTAATTATCTTGATATCTTCCCAAAAAGATGGGATGGAAGCAGTTACACATTTATCGCACAAAACGGTTACGTAACAACCGGTGTCGAAAAATACTTTATCGTTTTTCCTCCACTTTTCCCAATTATTGTTAAAATACTCTCTAATTTTATAAGCCCCTCTTTGTCAGGACTTATTTTATCAAACACACTATTCATTGCTGGAGGGATCATGTTTTACAAGCTTCTCAGGATCGACTATTCTGAAAAGCTTGCTTCATGGGCAGTTATTCTTCTTGCCATCTTTTCCTCCTCCTACTTTTTTTCAGTCTCCTATCCAGAGTCCTTGTTTCTATTACTTTTTGCGCTAACTTATTATTTCGCCAGAAAAGATAGTTTCTTCCTGGCTTCCTTTTTTGCTGGACTTACTACTTTAACAAAACCCTTTGGCATTCTTCTTTTTGTGCCCATAGCTATGGAGTTTGTTAAAACAAAAAACAGATCCTACCAAAAAGCCCTACCTATTCTTTTATTCTTTATTGCCTCGACATCTATTTATTTGCTGACAAATTACGTTGTATACAAAAATATATTTGCTTTTAAAGTGTTTTTAAAAGAAAACTGGCAAAAAGATTTCGCTCCTTTTTGGAAAGGAATAATATCCAGCTGGAAAAGAGGTATAACCAGTCAGGACTCATCAACTTACAAATACATCGTTGGCTACTCCGAGGCTTTTGCGTCGACTGCAGCTTGGTTGCTTACCGGTTTGTCTTTTCTAAAGAAGTTAAATATCAGACTTTCGTATTCTGTTTACCTATTGCTTGGTGTAATCATGTTTACTTCCACAAGTTTCATATTAAGTTCACCAAGGTATTTGCTCTCCTTACCACCCTTTTTTATAGTCTTGGCAATATTGATTAACAAAAAACCTTTAAAGATCGTTTGGTCAATTGCTTCAATACTTCTTCTTTTCTATTTCTCGATCACGTTTGCACAAGGAAGATGGGCTTTCTAGTGTTAGTCTAAAACACTCTTTACCCATTTATGTATTTCATCCCAACCGCCTTCACTTTTTGGAATAAACACATACAGATTGTCGTAAAGGTAGGATTTTGGGGGATTAACAAGCAAGTCTTCTGATAAGATATGAGAAGATATATTGTTTCTTGCGTTAAAAACATATCTGGCCAACACCGTTGCTGCCGAAGTATCGATATCTGTCTCCACCGAATCGGCCAAAACAGACCTTATTTCAAGCATTTTCTTTGGTGACAGCAAAACTTCCTTTGACACTATGGCGTCTTTGGTTGCATTTAATATTTTTTGCTGTCTTGCTGCACGAGCCAAGTCTGTCCCACTGTCCCCTTGGGCATTCCTTGATCTTGCAAACTTTAGAGCGGTCTCCCCGTCCATAACCTGTTTTCCTGCTTCAAAACTGATTGTCTCGTACCTACACAAATACTCCGGATCGCCATCGCATTCATCGTCTTCTTTTCCGACAATTGGATATTTTTCGTCTGTAAATGCCCTTTGAACATCCACCTCTATGCCTCCTAATATATCAATAACAGCAATAAATCCTTCAAAGTCTATAACTAGTCCGTAATGAACCGGCTGTCCTGCAATTTTTTCAACCTCTGATTTTGCCAAAACCAAACCCCCACCTTCCTCTTTTTGATTTCCCCAGTAATAAGTACTGTTTAGTTTTGTTCGCAGTTCGGGTATCCAAATATCTCGTGGTAAAGATATCATATCCACAGACGATTTATCTTTTGAAACAGAGACGAAAATAATAGTATCCGTTAAATCCGGTGCTTCGTGAGTGTCTCCTCCTTTGCCCAAAATAACCAAATTAGTCCTTCCATCCATAGTCTCTATCTTGTTATCAGGAGTAAAAACAAAGTCGGTAAACATATTTAAATAGTAATCAACCCCAAAGCTGCTGATTATCAGTTTTAATCCGATAACAAATAAGTAGCCCCCAAGTATTATTCCTGCAACCAAAAATGCCCTAACAAGCCAAACGTGTTTGAGTAATTTTCTTTTATACCTGGCTATTGCTCTTTTTATTTTTTTCTCGGTATTTTTGTTTCGTTGTACAGTTCTTTCCATGCTAGAATCTATGCGCTTAGAAAATATTTTAACACGTGTATTATAAACCACACGCCTTATTTTTTTTAAGTTTTTATAAAAACCATGCGAAGCAAACTTATTTTAGACCTTAATTCACAACAAACAAAGGCAGTTACTTACAAAGAAAGTCCTCTTTTGGTTTTGGCGGGGGCAGGAAGTGGTAAAACAAGAGTTCTGACACATAGGGTTGCATGGTTTATTGATCGAAAAATATGTTTACCTGACAATATTCTTCTTTTAACGTTCACAAACAAGGCAGCCGGCGAGATGCGACAAAGAGTGGTAAGCCTTACCAAACAAAAACCTTCTTTTGCCGGAACTTTTCATTCCTTTTGTGTGAGAATATTGCGAATCGATGGGGACAAACTTGGAATCCCAAAAGACTTTCTTATTTATGACGAAAGCGACCAGGTAGACGCAATAAAAGAAATATTACTTGACCTTAATCTTTCTAAAGACTCTTATAAACCAAAGGCTATTGCTTCAGCAATCTCTTCAGCAAAAACCCAGATGCTTTCTCCTGTTCAATACGCTGAAGTGGTCCAAGGTGATTGGCAGGAAATGGTTTTCAAGGTTTATACCCAGTACGAGAAATATCTAAAAGAGGTGGGTGCTCTGGACTTTGATGACCTTTTGCTAAAGACTGTAAAACTTTTTGATGACAATCCCGATGTCCTTTCAAAATGGCAAAGCAGGCTCACTCACGTTTTTGTCGATGAATGGCAGGATACAAATAAAATTCAATACAATCTGGCCAAACAAATCGTGGGCAAGCGAGGCAACATCACTGCAGTGGGTGACGCTTCCCAATCAATATACTCTTGGAGAGGGGCGGATTACAAAAATATCGAATACCTAATGAAAGATTTCCCAAACATAAAAGTCATAAACCTGGAACAGAATTATCGATCCACTCAAAACATCCTCTCTGCTGCTAATTTTGTAATTACTAAAAATACCACTCACCCTGTTCTTAACTTGTGGACAGACAAGAAACATGGAGAAAAATTAAGAATTTATAGAGCCAGAAGTGGACTAGACGAAGCAAGTTTTGTCGTGAGCGAAATAGAAAAACTAATTCTAAGAGGACATAAACTAAAAGATTTTGCAGTTCTTTATAGAACAAACGCACAATCACGTGTTTTAGAAGAAGCACTTCTTCATACAGGACTTCCCTACACCTTGGTCGGGGGAGTACGCTTTTATAGTCGAAAAGAAGTTAAAGATGTTTTGTCATATTTAAGACTATTAGTTAACCCAAAAGACGCAGTGTCTGAAAGAAGGCTAATCAAACTTGGTAAACGCAGATATGAAAAATTTGTTGAATTTGCAAAAGAAGTAGACAAGGTTGAAGAATTCACAACACTGGACTTGATGGATAACGTTATAAACAAGACGGGATATCTTGAAAAATACCAAACGGAAACAGAGGAAAATCTGATGCGACTCGAAAACATCAAAGAATTAAGAAGTGTAGCAGCTGAGTTTACAAACATTAATGACTTCTTGGAAAATGTTGCCTTGGTCGAAGCAGAACAAAGCGAAAAAGGAGTTGTTAGTACACAAGGTGATTCTGAAGGTAAAATAACACTAATGACACTTCATGCAGCAAAAGGCTTGGAGTTTTCTGTTATATTTATTGTTGGTATGGAAGAAGGTCTTTTTCCTCATTCAAGAAGCATGTTTGATCTTGGCCAACTGGAGGAAGAAAGACGGTTGGCATATGTTGGCATGACCCGTGCAAAAGAATTGTTATATCTTTTGTATGCAGCTCGCCGACTTTACTTTGGGCAAAGAACAAGCAATCCTCCATCGAGATTTTTGATTGACATACCCGAAGACTTACTAGAAACTGTAGAAAATACATATTTAAACGAGTTTGAGGATATAAAAATCTAGTGGCATTCAAAATAGTTGGACAAAGACAAAAAAAGCTTTTTAACAAAAACACAACCCATCCGTTCCAATCTTGGGAATGGGGAGAGTTTAGAGAAAAAACAGGTAATATCCCCTTGAGATTCTGCGAATATCAAAATAAAACATCGGTTAATTCTTACCAGCTCATGATGCATAAAATTCCTCACACCAAATATAAAATCGGTACACTAATTAAATGCCCGAGACCCACACAACAACTTATTAACTACTTAAAAACTCTCGCAAAAAAAGAAAACCTAATTTTTATTAAAATTGAGCCTAATTATCCTGTAAACAATAAAGAAAAAATAAAACAAAGCATGATCAAACTGCTTAAAGATAATAATGCAACTCCAGGAAAAGAACTCTTTAACCCGAGCACTTTTTGGGTCGACATTAACAAGACAGAAGATCAATTACTGGAAAGCTTTCATCCTAAAACCAGGTATAACATCCGCCTGGCCGAAAGAAAAGGAGTGGAGGTTGTCGAGGACAATTCTAAAAAAGCTTTTGAAAAATATATCCAACTAACCCGCGAAACCGTTGAGCGACAAGGATTCTACGCACACACCCAAAAATATCACAGATTAATGTGGAAAGTGTTGCACGAGGAAATGTTAGCAAAAAATGAAAAGCCAATAGCCAGGCTTTTTACTGCAATATATAAAGGTGAGATTATCACCACCTGGATTCTTTTTGTCTGGCATGACTATCTTTACTACCCATTCGGTGCATCCACAGACAAACATAAAAACGTTATGGCAAATAATTTAATGATGTGGGAAGCAATTAAATATGGTAAAAAGTTAGGACTTACCACCTTTGATCTTTGGGGCAGGGAACCAGGGAAGGGCTTTACTAAATTCAAGGAAGGATATAATCCAAAAGTTATCGAGTTTATTGGAACTTGGGATCTTGTCACAAACCCCTTGTATCACCCCTATCGCGCTGCTGACTTCGTTCGATGGAGTCTGTTAAGAGCAAAAACCAAAACAGGCCTAACCAAACCAACTTTTTAGACTTATCTCTCAATACGTTTCAAATATCTCTCAACTTCTTCTATAAATTCAACCCTGATCTTATCTTCCTCTGGTAAATTTTTCCAATATTCCCAAGCTTTATGGGAAGGATGAGTATTGGGCGTCATCTCAACCATCTGTCTCCAAAATGTGACACTCTTTCCTTTATAGCTAAGTTCTGCTTCTGTCAGCTCAAACACACTTTTAACAAACAAGCTGAATGGGAACTTGCTTTTCTTGTAAAGCGGAATGAAATATTGTTTAAATCCCTCAACAATACCGTCCAGGGCTTCTTTATCATTCATTGCACGGAATTTATCAAGTTCACGTATGTCTCCATGCAGCAGTCCCGCTTTCCCCGATCTGATTTTCCACAACACTCGCGAAGGGGAGGGTGCCAACTTTTTACTGGGGAGGTTTTCGTTATTTTCAAACTCCCAAAGTGAATAAACCTGTGACATTCCTATTTTGGGACTCGAACCGTTCTCGTGCTCTTTGGAAAATTTAGCAACCTCACTAACTAAACCATTATCTCTCACAATCGCCCAAATATCCACATCGCTGCCTCTCCTCATTTCCCTTCTGAAAAAACTGCCAAATACATACATTCCTACAATTTTCTCGGGTGGAAAATTACTCAAGATCAACTCTTTTGCATTGTATGCTGACCTTATTCCGGCCTTTTCCTGTGGCGTTACATTCTCCCAGCTATCCCAAAAGTATTTGCCTGGTATTGTACGTTTTCGTATCATAATAAGCTGAATTCATTTTATACTATAAAATACCTACATGACCGACATTAGACAATCAAGAGATTACGCAACCTACATAGCAAAAAGCAACTGGAAAGTTGAAAAGGTCGCAAAAACTTACTGTTACATCAAGAATATCCCTATTCTTGGGGCAGTTATAAAGGTTCAAAGACCGGAAGAGCTCAATATTGATAAGGTCGAAAGCTTATCCAAGAGATATCGAACTTTTCAAATTATAATCGAGCCAAAAGACACCCCTCAAACGGACATACTTCAAAGTAGGGGATACAAGCTTTCCAACTCTCCTTATTTACCGACAAAAACACTTTTGCTGGATTTAACTTTATCAAAACAAAAACTATTTAACAATTTAAAAAAAGATGCAAAATATTCTTTAAGAAAAACAAAAAACTTATCATTTTCACTCACCAGAGATGTCAATAGTTTTCACAGGTCTTGGGTGAAAAGTACTAGTTTTAAGCGTTTTGTACTATCGGCTGCTAAAATTAATAACCTTCGGGTTGTCTTTGGCAATAGCCTTCTATTACTTGCGTCGCACAATGTACGCACGGGTAATAAGCACTATGAGGCTGGAGCAATATTTCTGATGGCAAATAAAAAAGTTTATTACTGGCAGGCTTTTACAAGTAAAAAAGGACGCTCTACCCTAGCACAATATCGTCTCTTATGGGAAGGAATACTATGGGGTAAACGAAGGGGTGCAAAGATATTTGACTTTGAAGGCATATACGACACCCGCTTCCCCAATAAATCATGGAAGGGTTTTACCCATTTTAAAAAGTCTTTCGGAGGTTACGAAGTTGAATACCCTGGTACTTTTGTAAAAACCAGACTACCAATATAGAACAATACTGTGAGCAAGTTTAAAAAGATTGGCTTAATCATGCTTGTTTTAGTCATCCTTCTTCTTGATTTTGTTGCATTAGACGACATTACAACAGGAAACGAACCGACTTTGTTTGGAGAATACGCAATGTTAGCAGTAAGCGTAATAATTTTTGCGGTATTAATATTTTTATATCTGCGTAAGAAAAAATAGTTCGTTCATTTGTCAACCTTGCACAAGAAGGAATACTCACATTTTTCGCATAAATAATTCCTGGAGCATTCGAAGTCAGATTTTTCAATTTGTTTTTTGTAATCCTCTACTTCTTCCTTTGCTTTAATTAGGTCCTCTTTAGTTCTTGTAGTTGTAACTATTTGTGGAGTATCAAAATAGTAAAAAGATAGTTTTACATTTTCAATCTTTCTATTAAAAGGAGGCTCGGGGATCATTGTCGCTGCAAGTGCATAGATGGATAATTGCATATCTTTATCTGCTTCCTTCTGGGAAAGAGCCTTTGCTCCTGTTTTGTAATCAATAATTTCTACTGTCTTGCCGCGTACATCAATTCTGTCTATCTTGCCCCCCACTTTTAATCTGCCTCTCCCCTCCGAAGCATTTTGCGAAGGGGGGTTAAGTTTAATTAAAAACGGCTGTTCTGTTGCTATAGGAAGTACCCTGGGATCAAAGGTGTGGTCTAAATAGTGATCCAGAAATTTCTTTGCCTTTTCGAAAGACTTCCTTTCGTGAGCTTTACTTAGATATCCTTCGTTTATCCAATTCTCCTCGAGTAATTTGTACATTAATCTCTTTGTAGGTTTATTACCTTTTTGAATCTCATCATAAAAAGCCTTCATTGTTATATGAAAACTGTTACCAAAACTCTGAGATGAAGTAGCCGGAGTCGGGATTTTTAAAATATATTTTAGTTTATAGTGAAGAGGGCAAATCCTAAAAGTTTGTATCTGTGAATATGATAAATAGTCAATATGTACTGGAAGCTTCTGTTCGGCAGATAAATCTTCATCTTTGGATGTTTTAAAATTAATAATACTTAACTGTTCCCCATCCGACTTGACTTGTTCACTTGCCGTAACATCGTCCCCCAAGGCTTCAAAAATAAATGGTGACAGTTTTTTTTCGCGTTTTGCTTCTCCATAATAATTGGCCGCAGTCAAAAAAAGTTTATCTTTGGCCCTTGTCATGCCAACATAAAAAAGTCTTCTTTCCTCTTGCATATGGTAATCCCCTTCCGGTAAAACCTCTTTTATCAACTTTTCAGGAATCGGGATTTGCTCACGCCTTTCTATGGTTGGAAACCTTTGAGAAACCAAGTTTACTAAAAAAACAATTGGAAATTCCAAACCCTTTGCAGAATGTGCGGTTAGTATGTTAACCGCATTTACTTCAGTCCAGTCGGTGTCTGTTGCTAAGGGAGACTCTCCAAGTTCGCTGGCCAAGTTAATCCAATCTACAACCGCTCGAACGCTTGCGTCTTCGTGCTCGGTTTCATATGTTTTTATCTTGTCAAAAAACTTAGAAACATTGGCAACCTTTCTTTCACTAACATTTGAATCCGGATCCAACATCTTTTTTAGTAAACCAGTCTCCTCCAAAAAATAATATAGAAGTTGGCCAGCCGTTTCTTTTTTTGCCAGATTCAAGTGCTTGTTGATTGTTTTTAATATTACCCCTACTTTCGTCTTGGTTTTCTCTGTTACATAAATATCTTTAATCTGCATCAACGCTTCGTACAAGGTTAAACTACGCCACTTTGCATAGTTTGTAATTTTGACTAGATCACGACCGCTTATATCAAAAATGTCAAAAGATAATAGCCTGTAAAAAGCCACATTATCATCCGGGTTATATAGTACTTTCAAATAAGAAATCATGTCGATGATTTCTGATTGTTTAAATAGCTTTCCGGGTCCTAAAAATTGGTAAGGAATCCCATGTCTCTGAAATGCTCTTACAAAGGGGTCTGAATGATTATTTGCTCTAACCAAAACCGCAATGTCCTTGTAGTCATAATCTTTGCTTTTGACAAGACGGCTGGCCTTTTTCGCAACTTCATCCGCCTCGTTTTCTACTCTGTCCTTGTGAATAAAAAACACTTCCCCTTCACCTTTTTTTCTCTGTGCCTCCAACTTCTTGTCAACCTTTTCAACAACCTCTAACCTGTCCGGATTATTGAATTGAATAAGTTCATAAGCCTTGTCCAAAATACCTTGGTAAGTACGATAGTTTCTTGTTAAAACTACAACTTTTGCTCTGGGAAAAGCTTGTCTAAACTGGATAATATTACTAACCGCCGCTCCACGAAATCTGTAAATTGATTGGTCATCATCTCCCGTCACAGTTATATTTTTTTTCTTCCCGGCCAATAATATAGCTAGCTCGTTTTGAGCATAATTTGTATCCTGAAACTCATCAACCAAAACATATTTAAACTGTTTGTTATACTCTGTTAAGACATTCTTTCTTTTCCTGAAAAGCAATAAGGTGTTAATTATCAAGTCTCCGAAATCCATCAATCCCTCATTTGTTTTTAGATCGTCATAAGTTTTATAAGCATTAGCTAATTCGAGCCATTTTTGGATTTCCAATTTTTGTTCTTCGGTTCTCTTTACGCCACTCTTAGCTTTCTTTTTTGCCCACTTCAGATACTCTTGAGGGAAGATATCTTCGTCTTGCAAGCGAGAAAAATGTTGCAACATCCCAGCAACAAACTTTGTGGGGTTGCCCAAGGGTCTGAAATAATCAAGTTCAAATTCGAAAAGATTATCTCTAATAAGTTGTATCGTGGTAGCTTGGGTCATTAATTTGAATTTTGGATCAAGACCAATGTGGAGTGCCTCTCGCCTTAGAATTCGGTCACAAAAAGAGTGGAATGTCGAAATCCACATTTGTGTGTAGCCAAAAGGGAGTGCAATATCCACCCTCTCTTCCATCTCTCGAGCCGCCTTATGTGTAAAAGTCAGAGCCAGAATCTCGGAAGGTTTGACCTTCTCTTTTTCAATCAAATACTTAATCCGCTCTGTAATAACGGTTGTCTTACCCGTCCCCGCCCCGGCAATTATAAGAAGTGGTCCTTTTTTGTGTTTAACCGCCTCAAGCTGTTCTTTGTTTAAGTTTTTAACACCTACAACTCTGTCCATGCGTACAGATTATAACAGGAATCTTATATACACAATTGAGATTATTCTAATTTTTTAGCCTTCTTCACTCCCTCTCCCAAGCTCTGAGTAGAAGATATTTTCTGTCCCAGTTGAGAAAAGCTTGTAAACACATCTGCCATTTTGTTGTATGCACGATTTAGGTGGTTCTGGAGTGTGCTGAGATTCTCTTCCACCTTCGAATAATCTTTCTGGATAGCACGAAGCAGGGTAAACACTTCCTTTGCCTTGCTTTCTATTTTTTGTCCCTCAAATGAAAGAAGGATTGTCTGAAGATGTGCATAAAGGGTCGTTGGTGAAACTGGGTAAACCCTCGATTGTTGTGCATATTCTAAAAGTTCGGTGTTATTTACAACCTCGTAATAAACAGGTTCTGATGGAATATACATAAGAGCAAAATCCATTGTCCCCTCTTCCGGCAAAATGTACTTTTTGCTTATATCCTTAATGTGTTTCCTAATGTCTTTTGCAAATTCCCTTCTGTAAAGATCCTGCTCTTTCTTGGTTTCTGTCTTAGCCATTTTTTGAAAATTCTCCATAGGAAATTTTGAGTCAATTGGAAGTATGCCTGCACTGGTTTTGATTGCTGCATCAACTTTGTTGCCGGACTTGAACTGATACTGTAGATGAAAAGAGCTTTTGGGAAACATTTGCCTAATTAAGTCTTTCAACACTTGCTCGCCGATATTCCCACGAAGTTTTGGGCTTTGAAGAAATTGCTGGAGTTCTTTCATTCCGCGTCCGATCTCACTCATTTCACCAATGTCTTTCTGGACCCGCCCTATTACTTTTGCAGCATTATCCAACCTTTCATTTAATGACTGGGTGTTTCTTTGCAGAGAATCAAGAAGAACTTTTCTGTCTTCTTTGCCTCCTTCTTGAAGTACTTTTATTACTTCCAGAAGCTCGTCTGAAGGTTTTTGTTTTTCCGCCAAGTCCGACAGCTTCTTGTTTATAAATAACGCAATAAGGAATAGACCTCCAATTAATACTACTAATAATACAATAACAGGGTCCATTGTGGAAACATTTTAACACTGCGTTAAGGTAAAATGAAATCGTGAGAAAAAAAATAGAACCGACAAAACCCAAGACTCAAAACTTTACCAAAAAAAACCGCGTGTCTAGTAAAATCAGGCAAAAGAAAAGGAAGAATTTTCTTCCCACATTAATCATTACGACAACTCTTTGGTTGACAATTTTTGCACTTGTCTATCTTGTATCCCCAGCAAATTACGCCGCTGTCCCTTTATTTTTCGTTTTCCTTTTTTTTGCACTGCTTTTCACTTTCTCTCTAGTTCTTGCAAATACGAGGCGCGGTCTTATAATATCAGTTGGTATTGTTTTCTTTCTCGTCCTTAGATATCTTGGAGTCGGGCACGTTGTTAATTTATTACTAATCGCTGCTGTTGCAATAACCTTGGAGTATTATTTTTCGAGATATTAGGCTTGTCAAAAACTTGACCGAAGAAAAGTTTTTGGTATACTTCATCCAAAGACAGACCTTGCCCACTTTTTTCGAATAAACCAACATGCGAAGGTCTAGTATAAAATTAAATCCCTCTTTAAAGAATCAAATTACAAAAACTTTTGCGCAAGCAATCGCTGACTTTTCGGACTACGACGAAGTATATTTGTTCTTAAATGATTTTTTTACGGATTCCGAACTTGAAACCTATTCCAAGCGTCTTGCTGTTGCATATTGGTTAAAAAAGAAGAAAAGTTACGTGAACATTAAAAATGACTTAAAAGTTTCCAGCGCCACTATTGCAGATGTTTCATCACACATGGACAAAAAAGGTTTTCAGTTAGCAATAAAAAAGATCGAGGCGGAAGAATGGGCCAACCAATGGGCAGATAAAATAAACAAGGCTTGGTCATCTAGATTAAAGAAATTTCTTGGCAAATAAGGCTGTGCTATACTTAAACACCATGACAATAACAAACCACACGATGAGGGAAATGTTCACCTCTTAAAGCGGGGGCTGATTTGTTTGGGGAACCTCCGCAACGGAGGTTTTTTTATTTGATAGAATATAACTATGACAATAAAAGATAAATACTACTTAACAACTGCCATACCTTATGTAAATGCTAAACCGCATGTTGGACATGCTTTGGAGTTTGTAATTGCTGATGCAATTTACCGCTACCACAAATTGGTTGGAGACGACACACGCCTAGTCTCCGGTGCGGACGAAAATGCATTAAAAAACGTACAAGCAGCAAAGAGTGTCGGCATGGAGCCTGCAAAGTTCCTGACCAAATACTCGAAAATATATGCTGACTTTTACAAACTCTTAGAAGTTGATTTAGATGAATTTAGAAGAGGAACAGATGAAAAATATCACTGGCCAGGTGTCAAAAAACTTTGGGAACTGGCTGATAAAAATGGTGATATCTACAAAAAAAAGTACAAAGGATATTATTGTGTTGGCTGCGCATCGTTTAAAACCGAAAAAGATTTGGTTGATAAGAAATGTCCAATACACGATACAAAACCTGAGCTGGTAGAAGAAGAGAACTACTTTTTCAAACTTAGTAAATATCAAGACAAACTCATCAAATTAATCGAGTCGGATAAATACAAGATATATCCAAAGAAAAGAAAAAACGAAGTACTTTCTTTCATTAAATCAGGTCTTGAGGACTTTAGTATCTCAAGGAGCAATGAGCGAGCAAGGGGAGTTGGCGTCCCCGTCCCTAAGAACAATACCCAAAAGATATACGTTTGGTTTGATGCGTTAACTATTTATATGACAGGTTCCGGATGGGGTTATGACAAAACCCTCTGGGAAAAATATTGGCCCGCAGATCTTCATATCATTGGAAAGGATATTATTCGTTTCCATGCGGTTTATTGGCCTGCAATGCTAATGTCGGCCAATTTACCACTACCAAAATCTCTTTTGGTTCATGGTTTCATAACATCCAAAGGAAGAAAAATGTCTAAAACAATTGGAAACACAGTTGATCCTTACAAAGTAATCGACAAGTGCGGTGTCGAAGCTTTCCGATATTTTTTATTAAGCCAAATACCAACTCTGGATGACGGAGATTTCACTATTGAAAGATTTGAACAGGTTTACCAGGCAGATCTGGCCAACGGCCTTGGTAACTTAGTAGCTAGAATTGCCGGACTTTCCCAAAAATCCGATTTAAAAGTAAAAGAAGCTAAAACACAAAATATAAGCAGTGCAGTTACTAAAAAGATCGAGCAATACGAACTCAACCTTGCTCTTGAAGCTGTTTGGAAAAATATTAAAGCCGCAGATGTATTAATCAACGAAAAGAGGGTTTGGAGCCTTAAGGACAAGGAGAAAGAAACAATACTAGTTGACTTAGTGAGTAGAATCAGACAAATAGCCACCGACCTTAAACCGTTCCTGCCGGAAACTTCCCAAAAAATAGAAAAACAGTTCACAGGACCAAAAATAAAAAGCGAGAAGCCTCTTTTCCCTCGTCTGGACAGTTAGAGTTTGAGTATACACACCCTAATATAGTAAAATACTCACGACAGGCTCCAAAAATAAAAGCTTATGAACAGGCTTCTTGATAAACACGAGAAGGGTTTTATTAGGTTCCTGGAATTTCTTCCGGGAATTCTTGCGTGGACAATAATTCTAGCTCCCGCAATAGGTGGTCTCATTGCACCAAATATTGTTGCCTACGCAATCATGGTTTTTATTGCCTATTGGTTTCTAAAATCTTTCAAGTCGGCATTTTATGCAGTCAAGGGATATTTCATTGTTAAAGAGTGGGAAAAGATTAACTGGAGAAAAAAGTGGGAAAAAGACAAAGCGAAATCCAGTTTTGATTATGACAAGATAAAAAACGTAGTTATAATCCCTAACTACAACGAATCAGAAACCATTCTCTCACGAACCCTTGATAAATTCGCAAAGCAAAAACAGATCGATATGAACAACTTAATTATTGTGCTTGCGATGGAAGAGCGTTCCCCTGGGGCCAAAGAAAGGGCTAACAATCTAATAAAAAAGTATAAACACAACTTTGGCGACCTTTTTCCAACATACCACCCAGCAGGACTTCCTGGTGAAGTAGTTGGAAAAGCCTCAAATGAAACATGGGCAGCAAAACGTGTTGAAAAATATCTTGACAAAAAGGGCATCGATCCGGAATATGTAACTGTCACATCTTGTGATGCCGATGTTCAATTCGCCCCAACATATTTTGCTAGCATCACCTATCATTTTGCAACTGACCCTGATCGATATATTAAATTCTGGCAATCGCCTATCTTTTGGTACAACAATTTCCACAAGGTTCCCTTCCCTATCAAAATGCTTGGAGTAATTGGACACGCAATTCATCTCTCAGACCTCCAAGAGCCTAGCAAGTTAATTTTTAACTACTCTTGCTATTCTCTTTCTTTTAAGATGCTTCACAAGGCAGGATATTGGCACACAAACATTATCCCCGAGGACTGGCACTTATTCCTGCAAACATTCTTTGACAATGAAGGTAAAGTAGAGGTTGATCCAATATACATACCCACACACATTGATGCACCCGAAGGGTCAACCTGGTTCGGTTCACTTAAAAACCGCTACGAACAATGCAAAAGACATGCTTGGGGAGCAACTGACATTCCTTATGCTGTTGTCGAGTCAATTAGACACAAGGAAATCCCTCTGCTTTCTCGTACAATGCGTATCTATAAAATGACCGAGACACATGTGGTGTGGTCTACAAGTTGGTTCCTTTTAACTCTTGGTGCAACCTTGCCGGTTTTATTAAATCCTGCTTTTTCAAGAACTTCTCTTGGATACAATCTTCCCAGAATGGCTGAGCTTGTATTAACAATCTGCCTTATAGCTCTTGTTGTTATGATTGTGGTTGATCTTTTGTTAAGGCCCAAGCATGCAAAACCAAAAAACATTTTCCAAATGGTAAAAGAGATAGTTCAATGGGTTACGCTCCCTCTTGTGACTCTACCCATGAGCGTTCTTCCTGGACTCCACGCCCAAACAATGCTTATGTTTGGCAAAAGGCTTGAGTACCGCGTTACCGAGAAAGTTTAAACTCTTCCAACCATCTCTTTGTTTCTGCTAAACTAAATTAATGCTCAATCAATTCACTGTAAGTATTTGGGGGGATGAAGGGTTTTCTGCAATCCTTTCAATGAAATCGCTCCCCGATATTATTAAAGTAATAGCCGATGATACCTCTCCCCCTCTTTGGAATATCACCGAGTGGTTAGTTTTTAACACACTGGGAACAGACGAGGTATTTATAAGAGGTCTCGCATTTTTTTATTATGTTCTCACTATTTTCTTTGTCTACTTGATTGGCAAACTAATCTGGAATCAAAAAACAGGAATTATTACTGCCGTTCTCACAGCTCTTAATCCATTTTTCTTTATCTATGCATTCGAGGGTAGAATGTACTCCATTCTGGCTCTTGGCGTAACTGCTTCAATGTACTTTTTTTTGAGAATTCAAAAAGACAAGGATAAGCGCCTGGCGACCGTCGGATATATTATCGCAACCCTCTGGGCTCTTTACTCGCACCATTTTGCGTTTTTTGCAGTTTTTGTTCAAGGTTTTTGGTTTCTATACGAATATTTCTTTGGTGATAAAAAATCGGCAATAACTACCTTCAAATCGCTTATCGTAATTGGTCTGCTTTATCTACCTTGGTTACTACCACTCTATAATCAAACCAAAAAAGTCGGTGGAGGTTTTTGGCTTGGAACCCCTAGCATAAAAGAGCTAGCAGGTCTGCTCACCGAATATTTAGCAACAGGCATAAAACACAAGTTGGCAGAACCGGCACTTTATATGGTTCTGGCAACCCTGCTTGTCAGGAAATGGAACAAGAAAATAAAAAGTTCTATGTTTATGCTCTCCTGGTTTTTGGGTCCAATTTTACTCACCTGGATAGTGTCACAATTTTTCACTTCCATCTTTTTCAACCGCTATCTTCTCTACACAATCCCTGGAGCAATGCTACTTCTGGGTTCAAATAGAAGAAGGTTTTCAAACGTAATAATTGGAATTGTTATACTTCTTTTTGTAATTATTGACTTTAATTACTTTACCAACCCAACCAAGCTTCCCTTCCGCGAGATGGCCGACTGGGTTAAAGAAACCAAAAATGAGGATGATATTCTGATTAATTGGAATGCAGGGTCACACCATCTTTGGGAAACTAAATATTACGGAATTCCTGCACCCATCTATGTTCCAGAAGGTGGAGAGTTGCCATATTTTGTGGGTACGGCACTTATGGAAGAAGGCGACATCATAAATAAGATTCCAGAAAGTACACAAAGAGTTGGAGTTGTCACATCGGGAGATATTGCCGAGATAACGCTGCCCAATTATACTGAAGAAGAAGTAAAAATTATTGATAACTTAAAATTCGTATGGTATCAAAAAGAAAAATAAAAGAGCTTTGGGAAGCAACTCATGTTCCGTATTGGCTTCTAGCTATTATAGTGTTGACCTTCATATTACGAATTCCTTCTTTGTTTGAACCGTTTGCCTATGGTGATGAGATGATTTACCTGACTCTTGGCCAAGCAGTCAAAAGCGGAGTACCTTTATATAGTGGTATTCACGACAACAAACCTCCGCTTCTATATTTAACAGCTGCTGTTGCAGGAAATGTATTTTGGTTTAGAGCAATTTTGGCAATATGGAGTGTTTTTACAATAATCTTTTTCTCCAAGCTTTCCCACACCCTTTTTCCCAAGAAAGAAACACTGCAAAAAATTGCTACTCTAATTTTTGCAATTGTCTACACTATCCCGCTTCTTGAGGGAAACATTGCAAACTCAGAAGTTTTCATGATTGGATTTACCATCCTTGCTTTTTGGATTCTACTGTCCAAAAAACTAACTCCCAAAAACCTAATTTTAGCGGGTATTTTATTTTCTATAGCAGCACTCTTTAAGATCCCGGCCGCCTTTGAATTACCGGTAATAATTATTTTCTGGATTATAACCGTCAAAAAAATTGACAAAAAATCCATAAAGACAATTGCAGTAAATAGCTTATATATCATTGCCGGTTTTCTTGTCCCAATATTATTAACCTTTATTTGGTATTGGGCCAAAGGGGCTTTTAGTGAATATCTTGTCGCGGCATTTTTGCAAAACGTAGGATATCTCTCGTCATTCAGACCGGATGTTGTGCAAGAACCATTTCTTGTTCGTAATCTTCCTCTTTTAATTCGAGCAGGCATAGTAGCACTTGGAACAATCATTCTTTGGGTTAACAAGAAAAGACTGTCCAACCAATACATTTTCCTTACAATCTGGCTGCTACTTGCCTTGTTTGCTGTTGCCCTGTCTGAGCGCCCCTATCCCCACTATCTCATTCAAATCGTGCCTATAATTTCATTTTACTTCGCAATGCTTTTTACCCTTAAAAACAAGGAGCAAACCCTGGTCATAATTCCATTATTTCTAGCCTTTTTTGTACCCTACTACTACAATTTCTGGCATTACCCGACCGTAAGCTATTACACAAGATTTGCTAACCTCGCAACCGGAAATATTAATAAACAAGAATACTTCGAAAGTTTTGGCGGAAACGTTGTTAGAAATTACAAAATTGCCGACTTTATAAATAAAACAAGCCAGCCTGGTGACAATATCTTTGTGTGGGGAGATAATGCAAGTATTTATGCTTTGACAAGAAAACTTCCACCAATTAAGTTTGTGGCGGACTATCACATTAAGGACTTTTCAAGTCCTCAAGAAACTATTCGATTATTAAACAACAACCCGCCATCACTCATAATCATACATCCCGATGCAGATGAATTCGGATTACTAAACAAGTTTTTGAGGCAAAAATACATTCTTTTGACTCAAATCGAAGAATCAGAAGTTTGGAAACTTATTCCCACTGGCTTTCCAGAAAATGGTTTTTAAAACCCCCAAGCTTTAATAATAACCTTCTTTAAAGTAAAATTAAGCTGTTTCATTTGTATTTTATGACAAATCGACTACAAAATTTTAAAAGACCGACAACAAAAACCAAAAATATCGGTGTCAAGAAAGTTATAGTTCCAAAAACGGTTGCTTATTTAGTTGTATTAAATATAGCAATAATTGTATTGATTACTCTTTTAAATAGTAAACTGCCGCCGGAGTTACCATTGTTTTACGGTTTAGCCTACGGGAAAGAGCAGCTTGCCCCCTCTTACTATCTTGTACTGCCGTCAGCAGTCGCATTAATAATAATAATCATAAACACCGTCATATCGTTTTTTTTAGAGGATTCTTTTTTAAAAACCACTCTTTTGATTGCCAATTTTGCAGTAACTTTTTTCTCGATTATTACCACAGTTAAAATAGTTTTATTAATAGGAAATTTCTAAGCTTAAATGGAGTTTGGGTTCAATCTAACACTTATCGCACTACTTGTTGCAGCCGTTGTGTCATATGCTGCAACGCCGTTGGTTATTAAATTCGCCAACAAATTCGGAATTGTTGACGATCCTTCAAAAAACAAACATGCTAAGGTTACCCATAAACGCCCTACTCCAAGAGGTGGTGGGCTTGCCATCTTTACAGGTTTTATTGTGGCCACATTTATTTTTTTGCCTCCCGATAAACATCTGGCGGGTATTGTAATTGGTGCATCTTTGGTTGTTCTTATTGGTATTCTTGACGATATATTTGACCTTAGCCCATACCTTCGGCTCGCTGGAGGCCTTGTGGCTGCCGCAGCCCCGATTGCAGCAGGAATTGGAATCGCATTCATTACAAACCCCTTAAACGGTGTTGTCGACTTGTCGCATCCTCAAATTACATTTGAACTTCTAGGGGGGGTTAGGAGTATCTGGTTCTGGTCTGATATGTTTGCTCTTTTTTGGATAGTCTTTATGATGAACATGCTAAACATGGGCGCAAAAGGCCTTCCAGGACAACTTACCGGAGTTGTTGTAATTGCTTCCCTAACAATAGCAGCACTTTCCCTAACATTTTCGGCTGATATCACCCAGTGGCCGGTTGTGATGTTGGCAATGATAACAGCAGGTGCTTTTTTAGGATTTTTACCTTGGCATTTTTACCCCCAGAAAATTATGCCATCATATGGCGGTGCGACGCTTGCAGGATTCTTATTGGCTGTTTTGTCCATCTTGTCAACCGCCAAGGTGGGTACTCTTACAGTAGTACTTGCAGTGCCATTGGTCGATACCGGTTACACCATTGTCAGAAGAATAGTGTCTGGAAAGTCTCCCGTCTGGGGAGACAGAGGACACTTACACCACAGGCTTCTTGACGCCGGATGGAGCAGGAAAAAAATTACAATATTTTATTGGATTATAACTGCTTTCCTTGGCGTGTTGGCACTATATTTGAACAGTCAGTCTAAGTTCTATACAATTATCAGTGTAGCAATATTTGTCGGAGGAGTAATTTTATGGTCAACATACCGCTCGAAATTGTCAAAGTAGCAAGACCTCTTCATTGGACTAAAAATTTCTCTATTTTTGCTGCCATAATATTTTCAGGTTTACTTTTAGTCCCCGGATATTTTGCCGTAACTATCTGGGCTTTTGTTGCCTTTTGCTTCGCAGCTTCCGCCACATATACTTTTAATGATGTTTTAGATGCAAAGCAAGACAGACTTCATCCAATAAAGAAAAATAGGCCGGTTGCTTCGGGTCGACTTCCTGTTAGCATCGCTTTGGTTGTAGCGGGTGTTTTTGCTTTTGTGGCACTTTACCTTGCCGTAAATTTAAACTTATTTTTTTTCTTTGCAGTAGTTGCCTATCTTTTGTTGCAAGCCGCTTACAGCTTAGGTCTTAAAAACATACACATAATAGATATTCTGGTAATTGCCAGTGGCTTTATTGTAAGAGTATATTCTGGTGCATTTGTTATAAACGCCCATCTTTCTGTCTGGTTTCTTCTGTGTGTAATTTCAGTTGCCTTGTTTCTGGCATCAGGCAAAAGAAGGGCGGAGTATAACATTGTCGAAAAAACACCGACTCCCACCAGAAAAAGCTTGATGAAGTATAAAAAAGAGTTATTAAATTCATATGTAATAATGTTTGGCAGCGCTGCCTGGATGAGCTGGGCGCTTTACTCGTTTTTTGAATCTCCTCGAACTTCTCTTCCTTTGTGGTTGTTTCTAGCTGAATTATCAAAGACAACAACCATTAACAAGTTGCTTATGATAACAATACCTGTTGTTATTTTTGGAATAATGAGATATCAGGCATTAATCTTTGAAGGAAAAAGCGAAGCTCCCGAAAAGCTTCTATTGAAAGACAAACCCCTGGTTGCCTCGGTATTAATCTGGACAGTCATGGTTCTTTGGATATTCTATGGTGGAGTAAGTATATAAGGATTTTAGCTATTCTTCGTCAGCGGACGGCGAAGGACTTGGTGAGGAAGACTCTTCACTTTCCTCCCCATCTTCTTCAATCATTTCTGCATACTCATCGGAGACCCATCCTTGTTCCCCTTCTTCATATTCAATCTTAAACCACCCTGACTGTTCATCTGTTTCTACATATAAATATTTCTCGCCTGAATTAACCCGGCCAATTTCCTCGGATGTTGTTGAAGGCTTACCCCTCACCCTTAAAAAATTGTTGGGTGTTGACAATATCTTTATAAACACTTGCATTTCTTCCTCCTGCTCTTCCTCCTCTTCTTCCCTTTTTTCTTCTTCGTAATTGGGATCGGGTGCTAAATTGAAAAAGGCTGTTAATTTATAACCTTCTTGTGCTCTTACTGTAATGTTTTGACTTAAATAAGAGGGGGACGAAATTTCGAGAACATGCTCCCCGGGTGTTACAGATGTCATTTTATATGGAGTAAAACCCTTCACCTGGCCATCCACTGAGATTTGTGCAGAATCGGGAACAGAAACTACGGCAATGCTTGCATTATTGCCACCTTCTTTTTCGTAAGATACAACCACCCCACTTGATGTTTCCTCCGATTCGCCAAAATCTCTTTTAACCACAGTTTTTATACCCGGGGCTAGATTCACCTTTGTCTCAAAAGGGGCAAGAGGTTTTTCAAACGACTCGGGAACAAGCCTTAGAACAATCTCTTCTGCTTTTCTTGTCGCCTCATAGGGTGTACGACCAACTTGTACATCGTCTATAAACACCAATGAAGGAGGGTTTGTTTCAACCAATATTCCTGCTGATTTTGGCCTGAAATAACCAATAAAGAAAAAAGCCCCGCCCACAATAAGCGCTATTGCTAAAAGAACAAGAACTGCTGTGCCGACTTTTTTCATTCAAGGTTTAATTACGCAAGGCAGTTTACCAAATAGCTTGAAGCTTGACAACTTTAAATAATATTTAATCTTTGTTTTGAAACCCACACATAACAGCTGGGCTTTGTTTTTTTTCTTTCTTAAGCTAAAATAGCTTTATTCGGCCGGATGGCGAAGTGGTAACGCTGCGGTCTGCAAAACCGCGATGCGGGGGTTCGATTCCCCCTCCGGCCTCTCGTTAACACCATTATTGTGCTCTCAATTCTTTATTGGTTTTTGACTTAAAAATACCCTTATTAATAGCTCCAGTAATAAAACTTGCATTTTAATTATCTATTAGTTATACTTGCGCGTCTCGCAAAATATGCGAGCCTTTTTTATGCCTGACATTAATACCGTCAGGCACGTTGCTTAAGCACTCGTGCTCAAGACAACAACGTATGTCCCACACGTAAGATGGGACTATATGATACAAACATCTGTTAATCTGCCTACCAAACGACGTCTAGACATTACCTTGGTCAGAAGGCGCAATGATTTGGATAACGATCCCCTTTTACCTGATTTGGGTAAGATTTTGCGTGTAAGAAAAGGAAGCAGGGTGTCTAGGTTTTTTAGACACATCTTCGAGCACAAAAAGGCAAAAAAGATTCTTGGCACAAACTTAGCAGCAATTATTATTGCAAGCTCAATATTGCCCAACAGCGCCATTCTTGCCAATAATGATCAAGTTAGCCTTGCGGGAAGCAGTCCAACGCCATTAACAACACAAAGCGGGGTTCAATATCCTTTAAAGTCTGTTAAGATTTCACAAGGTTATAAGTTCTACCACCCTGGAATCGATCTTGATGGTATAACCGGAGACTCCATTTACCCAATTATGGCGGGACGAGTGGAAGCAATTCAGTATTCAAAATATGCTTATGGAAATGCGGTTCTAGTCAATCATGGAAACGAAATAACATCTCTATATTCTCATTTGTCTAAAATATTCGTAGCAAACGAAGAAGATGTGGACATAAACACTATCATAGGAGAAGTTGGTGCAACAGGACGTGCTTCTGGCGATCATTTGCATTTAGAAATTAGAGATCGCGGCTATCCAATTAATCCGTTTTCTGTTCTTCCTTAAATATAACTAGCCAATCTCGATAACCTTAATTCCACTTAGTCCACTTTTGGCACTACTGCTGTCTCCGATCTTTTTACCTTCTAAACGTTTGCCAAGTGGAGAGCCTGAAGAAACAAGTTTGAAATCGGACAAGTTTACTACGTTTTTTACAAGATAATATTTAATGTATTTATCATCTATTTTTGTTTCTACGTAACAAGGTATTGATACCTCCTCTGGTAAAGGTAATTTTGTGGCTTTACTTATTTCGTCACGCAATTTAACAACTTGACCTAAAGCTTTTTTAGCAATCATTGCTTGACCTGCTGTATATTCTCTATCTCCACCTGCAGACCAAGACCCTGCAGCCGTCTTGCTTGTTTCATCAGCAGATTTTTTATTGTTCTCAAATCTTTTTCTGGAAACCTTAACTTCTTTTTCAAGAACTTTTAATAATATTAGTAGTTTCTTTCTTTGCATACGCAAACAATTTTACAACTTATTACAAAATCCCGCTAGTTGTCCAGTAACTTCCAAATATACCAGGATGCTACAGTTCTGTAAGGTTTCCAACCCAGTGAAATTGTCCCCATATCTTCGGTTGTAAGAGCCTTTTTGAGTAATTTATTTGTTCCTTTTCTTATTCCCAAATCATCAATAGGAAACACATCCGGACGAGCCAATCCAAACATCAAAAACATCTCTGCAGTCCACCTTCCAATTCCTTTCACCTTTATTAATTCTTCGATTACTTCTTCGTCTGTTAACTTATTTAATTTATTAAGTTCTAACTCCCCGCTTCTTACCTTTTTGGCCAAATCTTTAACATAGGAAATTTTTGCGAAAGACAAACCGCAAGCTCTGAGAGTTGAGTCTCTTCTTTTTAAAACATTTTCCGGAGTAACTTTTCCAACTTTTTCCTTAAATCTTCCATATATAGTAGAAGCAGCCTTTCCAGAAAGTTGCTGCGAAGTAATTTCTCTCACCAAATTCTCAAAATACTCACTTCGTCTCCGAGGACGAATCTTGCACGGTCCGTACTTTTTAACTAGCGGGCCAATATACTTATCTTTTAATAAAAACTCTTCAGCGTCCTTCCACATATGGCTCTATCTTATAACCAATCCCTTTGTTGTTGTTGTCAAAAGCAATCCAGCACTCAATTTTCTCTCCGTCCAACACTTTGGGAAGCCACTTATTGTCAACATCCCACATGACCTCAAACGGAACTATATCAAAACTAAACCACTCTGGTCTCATTTCTTCAGATTCTGTGGGTTTTCCCGACCACTCATCAACCATAAAAACATGAACGTCTTGGTTCCACTCTAGTTTCTTGGGGTCATCAGGAAAGTAAAAATGCAATAGTGCAACTTTTTCCAATGTTTTTGGTTTAACTCCAATCTCTTCTTTAGTCTCTCGTATGGCAGCTTCACTAATATTCTCGCCAGAGTTTTTCTTCCCTCCTGCTCCATTCCACAAACCTTTTCCAAACCCTCTTTTCTTCATTGCCAATAAAACTTCTTGTTCTCCACCCTTTTGCTGGCGTACCAAGAAACAAAGCGTTGCCTGTTGAATTTTACTAGAATCCCTCCGGCCAAAATCAATCTCCTTCACAATAAAAGCGATTATACAACAATAATTATAGTAAGAAGTTTATGAAGTGTTTTTTTACAATCCCATTCCGCCACCCATTGCTCCAGGAGGCATACCACCACCGGCTGGCGGTGTTTCTTCTTTTTCAGGAATGTCAGTTACCAACCCTTCTGTGGTCAAAACCATCATTGCAACAGAAGCCGCATTTTGCAAAGCCGATCTGGTTACTTTCAACGGATCAAGTATCCCAAATTTAGTCATTGATCCGAATTTACCCGTCATTGCGTTGTAGCCAAAATCGCTTTGCTTGGAATCTAAAATCTTATTTAACACATATCCGTCATCCTCTCCGGAATTTCTGGCCAACATTCTTACAGGTTGTTCTAGTGATTCGTAAACAATATCAATACCAATTTTCTCATCTGCATCGGTAGTTTTTTCCTTAAGACTTGCCAAAGCCTTTCTTGCGGAAAGCAATGCTACTCCTCCGCCGGGTACAATTCCCTCTTCAATAGCAGCCTTGGTAGCACCAACCGCATCGTTTACTCTTTCTTTTTTCTCGTTTAATTCAATTTCTGTTGCAGCGCCAACGTTAATTTGTGCAACTCCACCGGAAAGTTTTGCCAAACGCTCTTCTAGTTTCTCTTTGTCAAAATCAGAATCGGATTCCTCAATCTGTCCCCTAAGCATTTCAACTCTGTCTTTAATGGCTTTCTTCTCGCCCTTTCCGCCTATTATTCGGGTATTTTCCTTGTCTGACCAAACTTTGTCTGCTTGGCCCAAATCACTCACTTCAATTGTTTCAAATGTCCTTCCTGTGTCCTCAGAGATCACTGTTGCCCCTGTTAATATCGCTATATCCTCCAATTTTTCTTTCCTGCTGTCGCCAAATCCGGGAGCTTTAATAGCCAAAATATTAAATGTGCCCTTCAATTTATTTACAACTAACGTAGCAAGTGCCTCTCCTTCAATTTCATCAGCAATAATTACCAAATCTTTACTTACTTTGACAAATTTTTCCAAAAAAGGAAGAAGTTCTTGGATTGAGGTAATCTTTTTGTCTGTTAGGAGTATATAAGCCTTTTCTATCTCAGCCTCCATCTTGTCCGGATTTGTTACAAGGTAAGGAGAAACATATCCGCGATCAAATTCCATTCCTTCCTTGTATTCAATCTCTATGTCTAACCCTCTTCCTTCTTCAACGGAAACAACTCTATCTTTTTCTTGTAGGGCTTCAGCAATCTTTGCTCCAATTTCTTCATCACCCGCAGAAATCGTTGCAACTTGTGTTACCTCTTCTGCGGTCCTTATTGGTTTTGCTATCCTTTTTAGTTCTTCAACCGATGTTTTAACAGCTTTTTCAATACCTTTTTTAACAATCATCGGATTTGCCCCTGCCGTAATATATTTCATTCCGGCAGAACTCATTGATTGTGCAAGCAGAGTTGCTGTTGTTGTTCCGTCCCCCGCAACGTCGTTTGTTTTATCGGCCGCTTCTTTTACAAGTTGGGCTCCCATGTTCTCAAACGGATCTTCCAAATCAATATCTTTTGCAACAGTTACACCGTCATGAACAATGTTTGGAGCTCCCCACTTTTTGTCCAGTGCAAT
>SDBT01003528.1_pt1 | contig 26989 bp, 39 predicted proteins | sample 2277101 | NCBI WGS metagenome assembly SDBT01 (sample SAMN10404973, study PRJNA504765) | marine sediment metagenome | isolation source: marine sediment core GS10_PC15, 103 cmbsf | place: Arctic Ocean: Southern Knipovich Ridge | collected 2010 | reverse complement strand
ATGTAAGTAAATGTTTGTTTCAATTCTGGTGGACAATATGTCCGTGGTCGTTTCATGTTTTAGACTTGATTTCTTCAAGCTACACTTCACGAATCCTGCGGATGAAATAAACCACATCCTGCCAATCTAAATTGGATGTTGGATCTTTCGCGTAATCCAAAACCCTTTTCAGAAGTTGTGGTTCATCCCCTCCTTCATACCGTAAAATGTAATTATGTTTACCTTTAATGATTGCAATGTATTTACTCATCTGGTGTTTTCCCTACTGTCGTACATTCATACGGTGCTTTCATAATCATAGTCAATTCTCCATGTTCCTTATTATCACACACTGCAACTGCAAGTCCTTCATGCACTTCCTTGAAATGCACAAACCCACCACACTTCAAACAGTTATCTTTTGATACGACTTCACTCATTGCATTCTCCTTATACATTTCATACAACGGATTCGGTCCAGATAGTGGAGTTGATGCAATAATCAACATCCCACCACGGTTCTTTATTGGTTTCAAATAACGATCCATAGCCCTGCGACATCTATCAAGTTCTCTTTCACTAAGATAGAGCATCTCGTCAAAAAATGTCCACTTAGATTTTGGATTACCCATGTGATCCCATCGGAATCTCTTTAGGTCCACCAGTGTTTTGAGATACAGGTTTTATCTTTGCTTTCTTCGGAACCATTTCAACCTGAGGTTCATCAAACCATTTGCATTCCATCGGTGCTCCATCTTTATCGAGTTTTGTACTCTTGATAGCGATGTGAGCACACCCGTACAAATACTCTGTGCGACCAATCACAATCCCTTCAAAGCCTGTGATCACATCCCGAGCTGTCACTCCCAGTTTAATCTTCTTGATCGTTTCTGTTTTCATCTTTTTCTCCTCTTTTAGAAACTTGTTCATATTTTTCGGAAAGTAATTTCATTAGTTCGTTATCAATTACAATGTTTGGTTTGTCTTCTCGATGCAAAACAAATATTGGAGGACCATCCCCCCATGCTTCACTGTTCCCACCTTTACTGGTGTGTTGTGACGTTATTCGATCTATAGTTGAAGTGTCTAGGTAAATGAACATTCTATTCATCATTTCAAATACCTCCCAACTAATTCAATCCCATTGCGATACATTGTAAATGTCTGTCCGAATCCGATGCACTTCTTTTCCTTGGTTCGTCTATCCAAAACAGTTGAAGCCCACAGTTGACCATCCTTATCGTAGATGCAAAAGAAAAGTTTTCCTGGGTCAGATGAATTGGTCGTCACTTCCATCCGCGCAGGAATGCATTCAAGAACTTTTCTTATTTCGTTTTGACTTTGGTTTTGCCTTCGGCTTACCTTTGGAGTTTTTCGCTTTAGACTTTTTTTCTTGGATAGCTTTCGTTTTGGCTTGACCTTTTTTCGAAACGGCTTCTTTTTCTTTAGTGGCCTTATCAACTTTCTTTTTCCTTTCGGCTTCTACTGCCTTTTCTGCTTTGACCTGTTCCTTGTCTGCATGGGTTTTGATATCACCCACCAGAGTAGACACCTTCTTGAGATCTGCATCCAACTTAGCAGCATTCTGGATCAATTTACTATCTCCCACAAACTTTGCAGAACTTTGGATTGAACCTACTAACACTCCCAATCCTCTTTGAAGCACTGACTCCACCCGTGCAGCATCCTGTGAGATCCTGATTAGTTTTCTTATTTTCATTACATTCCTTCCACTTTGAATTTACCGTCTACATTAACAATATTAATTTGTTTATACAGTTCATTGAATTCCACAGATGTAAAGCACATCAATCTAGTTGATCCTCTGTAACCCTCCGCAATCTCAAGATCACTTGGAAGTCCTTCAACATTTTGTTTCAACAATTCAATGAAATCTCTTTCAGTAATACCAAATACTTGTTCCTTTGGTTCATGAACACTTTCCTCCACAATTTCCTCCTCACTCCTCAGTGGTAATTCACTGGGGTCTATAAAACTTTCTCCAACTATATCCCGGTCTTGGTAATCAATCGGAAGACTGGGATTGTTACAAATATCTTTGAACCATTTGTGTCCGAATTTCTGGGGATCTGGTTTACTATCCGCATCTGCTGTGTTCGGTAGAGAATGCATCTGTAGGAATTCCCATGCAGTCTTTGGTTTTTGATATTCGACTTCAACTGTTTTAGGTCGAACATCTTCTGAAGAAAGGTCTGCGAGTTTGATTGGTTCTCCAATTCCAACTTCTCTACTCATATCTGTGAGTGGCATAGATAGAAATTCGTTTTCAAACTGTTCTCGACCTTTCCGGTATTCCTCTCTCTGTTTCTCAACACGATCGGAATCTTGTTCAGCCATTGTGGGGAGAGAAATTAGTCTTCCTTTGACATTTGCAGGATTCCATCCATAGTCTCCCTCATATTTGGGATGATCAGTTAGAGTTTGAAGATACACTTCATCAGAATCAAAGGTTCTTCGTCCTCCAAACTTCCAATAGTTTGCAAAAGATATGACTTTATATTGACAATTACCCAAATCGCTTTCATACACAGATCCGATCGGTAATTCTCTAAGCGGATACATTTCTCCCTCCACCAACTCCGGTTTCGTTTCTGCGCGGGATAGAACATAAACAATTCTTTCCGGTCTGAATCTTTTTCTCATCTCAGATCCAGACTGCTTTTCATAGTGAATAAGGTTTCCAGACAGGCTGGTTACAGTCTTGTGATGGTATTGTTTGTTGATGGAGTGTGTTTGATACACAAACACATCACCTTCCCGAAGCTCTTTTTCAGTCGCTCTAATAGGTTCCATATAATCCTCCTTTATAGTATTTTCTTTAGACTATCATCCCACCTTGAAAAGTCAATACTTTTTCAAGATAATCGTAAGGACACCACCAACAGGGGCCTAGCCTCCATCGTTCTCCAGGTCAGAAGAGTTTGGGGGAACTGCTGGTGGTAGTCCATTACGAATCCAATCTATATCTTTTATGACTTTCTGTGCGATATCATCCAATCCTTCCACTTTCTTTTTGTCTTCCATTCTTCCTTCAAGCGGACCACCGTTGACATAGATCCGATCGAACACTGAATTGTCCAAGCCCTGCTCACTTCGATGTTCATCATGTACAGTATATAATGAAGGGCGAATGATCTTGATGAGTATAGCTCCAAAGTCTTTCATGGAATCAGCTTCGTTTTGAAATCTGAGGTCATCAACTATAATATATTCCAAAGGAGAAATAGACCTAAGAGACTGATATCTTTCTATCCAGAAATTAATCCAAATCTTTTCATCGATACAATCTCGACCAACCTCTGTCCCCAGAAGTTTTAAACATTGTCTTCCTTTGTTATCTTTCTTTCCATTCCAACCCATAGCCTTTGCAAACTCTTTGACTTTATCTGCGAAGGGAAGAATTCTTGTCACATCATCCCCCAGACTATTACACAACATTTGTGCAAGTGTGCTTTTCCCCGATGCTTTCTTTCCATGTATTGCGATGATTTGCATTTGATACCTTTCGATGATAATAATTATGGGATAATAATCTTTGGTCTTGTTTGTTCTGCTACATGTTCATCCATCTTCACCTGGAACTCTTTCCCATGTATTCGTCCAGCTCTATATCCAGCTCTGAAGTTTTTAGAATGTCCATCAATTTTCATCTTTGCTTGTTTCACATTTTCGTTGTGATGCGTTTTGCTAAGTATCCCAGCCATTACTCCCATCAACAAGTGAACACTGGTATAAGTTTGTTCGAGAGTAAACTTCCCTTCACCACTAAACTGTTTAAGAAACTTAACCAAGTACGGAATCTGCGGGACGGCTGCGGTGAATATCCGATCAAGATCGTTTTCGCTTACGGGCTTTGGTGATTTGTTTTTCTTTTGTGACACTTTTCTTCTCCACACTCGGATTCTTCCGGTAAACTTTAAAATAATATTCTCTGAGTTCTTCGTAATCAGTTCCCTTAAATAATTGAATTCCCATTTTTACGTCGTAACCATCTCCCTCTTTCGGAAGTTTTGCAAAGTTCAACTGCATGAGACCAGCCTTTGGATTGGTGTATTCACACAAAGTTTCCTTAATCAACACTTCCAAGGTATCAAGTCTCAACACTGCATAGGTGCATGTAAACCCACGCAGATCGATCGGTTGATCCCAACTGTTGAGCATCTGGATCTCTGTGCTCCACTTCTCCACTGGTCTCGTCTGCACCACTGCGAATGGTTTTCCTTTATGATCTGTTAACTGCATCCGTGTATCTTTCTTAATTCGTTAGTGACTTCTTTTTTGAATCTATCTTTGTAAAAACCACTGCCTGATACACCAAATTTCAAATTACCTTTTGGTCTGGAGATACCAGCTCGATCACAACAATCTACAAATGGAACATAGTCAAATAATTCCCAACCTTCCGTCACTAACATTTGAACATCAACTTCTTTTACAGCTTTTGATTCCTCGGGATTAGGATATGGAATACTAAACGCTTCAAAGATTGTATTAAGAATTCTTATTTCTATCTTTTTAAACTCTGGAAACAGACTTTTTAATGGTGAAGACATATCACCGATGTAAGCTTCCGCAGCGTCATGAAGTAATCCATAAATTTCCAAACCCGTAGGAACGTTTTGAGCCACTTCCAGAGAATGTCGAGCAACACTATAAAACTCTTTACACTGTCCATTGAACCTACAAATATTACTTAACCCATGCGCGATGTCTTCCAACAAAACCATTTCTGGTTTCGGTTTAGTTAATGAGAATTTCACTCCACTCTTTGTTTGAATCCAAACGTCTTCCATTATTCCACCTTTCCTTCTTCCAACATATTCCCTGATTCAATTTCAAAATGTTCATTCATTAATTCTCCTCCATGAGGCACTTCTTGAAACTCATTCGATAAAACTAAAAATCGAACTTTTCCATTTCGATATTCTATCGTCTCAATTAATGGACAACACGCAGCAGTGTCAAATCCAGTGAGTCGATTACTTGTTGTAAGCAATTTCCACAGTTCATCGCGTCTCAAAGCAATATAACCAGCATGAGGACGACCTACTTCGGGTTCCGTCTCTTGAACATTTTTCTTTTCTTTGCCTTTGGTGCGTCCTGTCTCCACATTCGCTCCTTCTTATACATATCCAAATAGACCATGATTTTTAAAACACTGTTGGACAATTTCCATCGTTGGTTTCTTACACTTACAATATGAAGCAAATTCAAATCAGCTAGAACATACCTGAGGGTCGTATCCGGATAGCGTGTCCATCGAGCGATCTCACCCGTCTTGAACCAACCATCTCCCTCTGCAGCATGGAGGAACAATTGTTTCACAGTATCTTCCACACGCCCTGGTGCTGTATCCTGCGCGACAGAAACCAGAGTATTGTAGGTCGATTCGCTTATCGCTTTTTCTTGTTTGTAGATGCTGATTCCCAACCCCAGAGTTGCAAGCTGTTTTGCGAGACGTGTTCCGACTTCCGGAGTTGGTTTGAAATTGACGGCTTGTGTGTATTTATCACGGCTTACACTTCCACGCAGAGTTGCAGTCCACTGTGCAAGTTTTAGAATCTTTTCCAAATACTCCTCAGGAATCTCCGGAGTATCGTCTGGTGTGATCTGTCGATCCAGAACTTTAAATGCTACTTCTCGGAGTCCCGATCGCATCGCACCTTCCTTCGTAATATTCTGTAGTGCTCTGCGAATAATTTCCTCACCAACTTCAACTCGTCCATGAGATTTGATTCTGTATTTGATAAACCGTTCACCAAGCACTGATTGTTTCGCAGCGTGTTCTTCGATGACTGGTGTGACACCAGCAATGATCCCAAACTTGCTGTGATAGCTTCGGCTGATTCCATTCCCGAATTGCTTGTGGAGTTCACCGTCATACGCTTCTCGCAGATACCCAAAGATTGCTTTTTGCGTGTCTATTTTATGACTGAGAATTGTGGTGAAATCTTTCATCGCCATGACTTTCCCATTCAATCTTGGAATGAGACTGGGATCTCCGGATCCCATAGTATTCGCACCACTCACCAATGTGTTCTCGGTGAATGTTGTAATGGGAACAACCAGTGGAGAACTATGTAATGACATGATCATTTCGGATTTACTACTTCCTGCGGGACCAACGATGAACATCCACACGGGATCTCCATCGATACGGTTTGCGAACATCGTTCCAAACATTACTTCCAACAATTCTGTTTCAGTAAGGTGCAGCCACTTACCATATTCTTTATAGGTTTGTTCTGCAGACATTCCCTCACCCTCAGGATCTGGAGTTGTTCCAAGTGATTTTCCATTTCCATTTTTACTCTCCGTTATCATTCCAGGAAGTTCAGGGGGATCCGCTTTGAGATGACGCTCGATGTATTTGACTGTCTTTGTCGCATCACGTTTGAACTTTATGTACATGTCCCGGAAGTCAAGACCCTCCTTGAGTCCTGGAACCCAGTGCATGAACTGCATCGAGTTTGCGATCCCAGTTAATACATTGGAGATCTTGTTCATCCCACGAAGCCCTGCATCGTCATTGTCCAGGATGACAATTACATCCTTACCTTGAAATAGATTTGCAAATGCTGATGGAAATGATCCAGCTCCCTGCAGTCCAAAGCAGTCTTCCTCGATCTCTAGTTTTTGCAGACATTCCCATAAAGCTGCTGGATCCCACAGCCCTTCAAGCAACCAAACCCGTTGACTATTGTAGGTTTTTAGCGGTTTAAATAGACCCTTTTTAGAGCCCTGTGTGCTGAATCCACGCTTGGTGGTAGGGAAGTATCGTTCTATGTCCGAAACCCTCCTGAGGTCACTTGTATAAGCTCTCAGGGTATAGAATTCACCAGACCACCCAACACCCCAAGACCGAAGAGTTGATGGTTTGATCTGTCGATGCTTGGCAAGGTTCGTTGCAATCTTTCCCTTGAATCCTGGACTGTAGGTTTCAGCTCTCAATTTGAAGAAATCATTCAAATTTCCCGAGATCCCACATCGCTTGCATCCCCACACTGTAGTGTCCACGTAGGAGTCGAATTTGTTCTTCTTCCCGCAGAAAGGACAGTCACCCAGAAGGATGACTCCCTTGTCGGTTTCGACTTCTCGGTTGAAAACTACACCGTGTTGCACAAAGCCTTTTAACTTTGAATATTTCTTTATCAGTTCATTCATGCTGGTATTTCAATCTTTGTTTTGTGAGCCCAATCGACAGTCGCTATTTCAAGTTCGACATCTAGTGGAACTTTGAACTGCGGAAAGTCGATCATAAGTTTGCGAATATCTCTGAATATTTCAGGGAGATCTTTGAGTAGAGTTCGTCTTAATTCACCAATTATTTCGTCATGAACAGGAAGCAGAAGATTTAAATCTCCTGTAAGACCATTATCAATAATGTATCGATGCACCCTGTTCTGTGCTCGTTTGATAACTCCTGCTGCAGTCCCCTGGACCTTATAGTTTGTTCCAGTGTACGCGAGATCTCTGGGGACGAATAACCTACGACCGAACGCGGTTTTCACATATCCATATTCGTTTACTTCCTCAATGATCTTTTGGGTTAATCCACACAAACCTGGAAAAATATCTTTGTATTGTTCGAAGGCTCTCATTCCGTCTTTGATTGGGATTCCCAAAGTCGCTGCAACTTTGAACGCTGCAGCTCCGTATGGAATCGCAAAGTTTGCATTCTTCGCTGCATTCCGAAGGGTGGTCCACATAGGATCTTCTTTGTGTAATCTGGTGAAACGACGACCATAGAATACCGATGCAGCTAAAGCATGGACATCTCCTCCAGGTCGATTGATCTCTTCGATCATCCGCTTATCATCACTATAATGAACCAATAAACGAAGTTCGATCCCGGAGTAATCAATATGAAAGTTCACAAATCCAGGTCGAGGTCTAAAGACAGTTCGGGAAGCGACTGGATACGGATTCAGTAGCACTCCAGTTTTTTCGACATTGTGAAGATTTGGATTCGAACAACTTTCTCTCGATGTCACCGCTTTACATGTATTGATGTCTGGATGGATGATATAATCACTCCCAGCCTTATCCATGTACCCAGCGATCATGGTCGCTCCTCGACTCCACGAACGGTATTTCATAATTAGTTCGAGTGCAGGGTGTGGAAATCGTTCACGGAGTTCGAGGAGAACTTCTTTCTTTGTGCTTGCAAGTTTTGTCTCAGTCAGTTCGAGCACGGGAAGTTTTAAACCCTTAAAAATAAAATAGCGGAGCTGATCCACTTTAGATAGATCCAGTTTCACACCGCAGACATCTTTGGATACTCTTGCAAACTCTTGTTTAACTTCCCGCACATCGATCTGAAGCTGCTTGATTAGTTTTTCACACTTCTGCGGGTCGAGCATCACTCCACGTTTTTCCATTTGAATCGTCGCACGAATGAGATCCATTTCTGTTTGATAGATCTCCATCCATTCTGAGTTTTCTTGGATCTTTGGATAGAATGTTCGATGCAAAAGCATTGCACGTTCCGCATCTCGATGTTGGTATTGAGTCATCAAGTGTTCCGGAACATCCTGGTAAGTGTTTCCACCTCCCAGATATGGTTTGATCGCTGCTTCATCATCGGTTGGATATTCGCACAGTTCCCAACATACTTGTTTCAATCTATGATTCGGATGATGGTTTTGCAGGATGTGGCTCTGAATAATTGTATCATGAAATTGATGTTCTTCGGCTAGTGGTCTGTCCAAATATCGTTCGGTGAATGTCAGATCGAATTTTGCATTGTGCATAGCCTTAGCGACTTTTCTTCTTCGATCATCCCAGATCATCTCCACTCTCTTACGACCTTTGTGTTGACGAAGTGCTGAACCGTCAACACGCTGGACTTCGGTTTCACCGTCAAATGAACAGGTTGAAAACCCGAACATTTCACAATCTCCGTATTTGTCCAGTCCAGTTGTTTCAGTATCGTAAGCGAATGTTTTGGTGTACATTGTTTTCCTAAGCAGAAATGAGCCAATCAGTAGCAAGGATATCGGTTTGACTTGCTAACCAAGGAACACGATCTCCTTGAACGGTGTAGATATAAATGTAAGGAACAGTCATTCCATCTTCACAAGCATCTTCATCTGGAATTTTCAACGCTAAATATTGTCCGGGACCGTTCCATCCTTGACGTGTTACTTTATCACCATTTTGCATCTGCTTAATTGCCCAACCAATTGTGTAAATTCCATCCATTGTATTCTCCTTTCAAAAATTTAGTTCCGGGCAAGATTCCCCACCTTGCTCCCATTCATGACTGACAGGTCATTGCTCCGCCCAAGGATCAGCTCAATCCTCTTACAAAGTATTGACGCCAAAACTACTTCGCGTTTTCCACCAACGACCAACCGGATGCTGTCGCATCCCCGGAACTCAAAGTTTACTTACGACCTCTCTTGGTCTTCTTACCTTTAGCGGCTTTCTTACCATTTGTTTTGGCTTTGACTGCAGCCTTTGCTTTTGGTGGTTTGATGATTTTGAACTTGGTGAGGATCTCGATTTCATCCTTGGTCATTTCAGAGACCTGATCGTCAAACTCATAACCTTTGAGGATCTGGACGATTTCGTCTGCAGTCATGTCATCCGTGACATCTGTGTCGATCGAGTCTTTCCACGCAGAACAGAATGCAAACAAAGCAACTTGATCTTCATCAGGTTCTTCTGCAGCAGTGTCACCTTCTTCTGCGGAGAGATCTGAGAACGCGACTGTTTCCACACTGTCATCGTCGAAACTGACTTCGGCTTCTTCGTTATCAGCATCTACTGAAGAGATTTCACCAGCATAGTCTGTACCATCGAAATCGACAACCACACGATCGCCTTCAGCCCATTCACCGTCAACGAGATCTGACTGATCACCACCGTTAGTAGATGCATCGTCCGGATCATCTTCAGGCATTGAACCAGCACTTTCGAGAAGCTGTTTGATGTTGAGGTTCTGATACGATTTTCCATTCTTCTCCGAAACATTGGTCTTGACTTGACCTTTTACGATCGGAGCTTCTTGAGAAATATCAGCCAACAGTTCTTCGAGATCATCAATGTCTGCAGGAGCTTCATGTCCCAGCGTTTTGATTGTAGCTTTTAATTGAGTCCAACCGTTCTCATTGTTCAACCAAATACGTTGACGAAGGGTTTCACTCTCAGATTCTCCAGACAGAATCAACCACTCATGATCGACAACAAGTGAAGATTTTTCAGGATCTTGAGTATTAATATACTCTCCGAATTTGAATGACTGCAATTGCATTTGCATCACACCGTCTGACACGGTATTCCCGAAGAAATTATCTGAGGAACTGTCATACATCTCACGTGAAGCATTCAGACGATTTGCAAATTCGCCTTTGGTCTTAGTCTTGCCCATTACCGTACTCCTTTCTTTTTAAGCGATTTTCTGATCGCTCTTGACTTCTGTTTATTGATTAACTTACCTCCTGATTTACTACTGAGCTTTGACGGCTGCAGAGTTCTTGCATCAAGTCCCCTGCTCTTTCCAAGGAATGCATCTTCAATGATTTTATAACCATTGTCCGGATGCATCGGGAGTAAGCGTGGGAAATCACGAGTCACTCCTGCACGAGCACCAGCCCAAATCGATTCATCTCCTTCGCAGATAAGAATCCTTTGAGTGTTCCCTTCATTATCCTTTGCGTACTCTGCATAGAAGAAGAAATCGACAAGCGGTTCAATCGCTTTTCGTGCCTGATTACTCATCGTCGGTTGGATGCGATGGTACGATTCCGCATTCTTGACTTTGATTTCAACTTCTTTGGAGTGTGATGTGAATCCAACTCCACGTCCGGATGCGATGATACGATCGATCTGCTTCTGGAACTCATCACGGATCGCTCCCCAGCTTTTACCGTAATCCTCTTTGCCTTCTGCGGTGACTCCTGGGTAATCAATTCCCCATGTCCGACACAACCAATCCTTACATTTTTCGTATGCACGATCTGCGGTGTCGATAATGACGAATCGGAAACGATCTGTCTTGAGAAGCAGATCCACCCCTTGTACAAAGATCTCCCATGTCTTCACACCACCGTCATCGTGGTTAAATTCATAGACTTCGAGACCCTTGGTTCCAGGTTCTGTTGAAAAGAAAATTGCATCTGGAAAACTAGCGAAGATTGTTGTCTTCCCAATCTTTTCACGTCCATAAATCAGTATTTTATAGGCGTGAAGATCCCGATCAATCTCTTTTGGTTTGGTTGGTAAACTCAGGGTTCTATTTCCTGATACCACCTGTCGAGCTTTCGGTCTTCGAGCAACCTTTTTACGAGCTGCCTTTTTACCTGCTACCTTCTTTCGAACTTTTCCCTTTACTGGTCGAACAGCCATTTAGCCTCCTAACTCTCTGAAGAGTGTTGCGGTTTGATTGTATCCATCCATATTATTTTGATCACACGCTCTGATAAACTTACAATTCCACAGACCTTGACACGATCGTTGATCTCTGAAGGTTGCGATTTCACCGTTAATCCACATCTCAAATTCTTTTAACTTCGCAGGAAGTTCTTCATTCTGGAAATGCTCAATGACACTTCGAGGATAAAAGATCTCATAACGTTTGAAATAGTGTTCAGGATCTTTGTCGATGTGATCAAAGATTCTGTTGTAATACTCGATGAGACTATCATCTTTGCGTTCCAGTCCTGGACGACGAACAATGTTATACAGAACACCTTCTATTTTCCGTCCAGTTTCAACTTCGGAAGCAGTTAGATAGAACAGGTTTTGAAAATCAAAACCTAAGAGAGACATCAGAGTTGTTTGATTGGGAATTCGACCCTTGGTTTTTGTTTCCTTGAGCCATAGCTTTCTCTTCGCAGTTTCAAACACACCATCACGTTGTCCTCGAAGACGGTATCCATTGAAGTTCACATCAAAGGTTGATTCGAGACCCATCCATCTGGTCTTCATGTCATCCTTTTCCCAGAAATCACAGTAGTGATCCCACACAGCTTCAGCCATTGCAAAATCTTCTTGGACATGATCCATGTTCATCATGCGTTTTCCGGCTTCTTTCGTATATTCTCTCTCAACCTTACGGAAGATTTTTAGATGATCGATTTGATATTTCTTTTTAGACTTTTGCATCTCACTAATTTCTTCACCCCAGATCTGATCGAGACGGTGAAAAATGTTTCCCCATTCCATCGCTCTGTTTTCTCCTGGATACTCCCATTCATTAAGAATATAATCTCCGAGTTGTCTGCAGTGGACTTGGGATCCCAAAATGGATTGAGTGATTCCGTCTTCGATTTTGTATTTCATTAAACATTCCTCTTTTTTAATTTCACTGATTTAAAAATCATGCTGAGTGAACGGACAAAAGCTCGATACTCTGTGGAGTTCGTCCCACCTTTGCGCAGAATGTACGCTGGATGAACCAGTGGGATCCCGTCTGGGAATGCTGCTTTGCAGAATTTCTCTGCAACTTTCCCGATGAAGACAACTCTGCGCGGTGAAACCTCTGCGTAGATCTCTTCGAGTCGTGGCCAGCAGGACCACGCTTCATCTTCAGTCGGTTGACGGTTCGGTCCATTTATTTCATCAGTCGGTCTACATCCCACAACATTGGTGATGTAATAACTTGGAACCGCATTCATCTTTGCAATCTTTGCTGCTCGTTCCATTGCAAGTGTTAGAAGTTTTCCACTGGGACCGATGAATGGTTCACCCCGCAGGTTTTCACTTTTACCAGGAGCTTCACCGATGAACAAAATCTTCGCAGGTTTCAACCCACGTCCCATGACGACATGTCGTCTGTATTTATGTAAGTCGCATTTCGTACATTTAAGCCAGTTCATTTAATTTCCTTCTGAAACATAATCAGGATTATCAGCCGTTGTGAACTTCGCACCCATTTGAATAATGCCAAACTCCATCGTCACCGCTAATAAAATCGGGTCTTGGGTTTTCACAATCGCAGCCGTCTATTGCTGTTTCCCATCCGTTTTCCCAAAACCTAAAAAATGCAGTTGAAAAAGTTTTCCCATCGTAAATGTAGGGGTTGTCTGTTTTTGGCTGGTTATTTCTTCCAGCCTTCAAACCCTTTTTATATGCTCCTGCAAATGCTCTATTCATCATTCACCTTTCTTATCGGGGGTTCATTTCTTGCGTTTTCCAGTTATTATCAAAATCTCTACATGCCTTGTCGGGTGTTTTTCCAAACCCGCAAACACCTTCTTGAATATTGTCTCCATACAGGGCGCACCACATATCCCCGTCAGGGTAAACCTTAGCCTTTAATACGACAGACGGACGCGCTGCCATTTCCCCCGCATCCTGATAACACAGGGCTGCATTACTGGCTATTTGCGCTGCGTTATAAAAAGCATCGAAAACACCTTTTTCAACATCGTCAGAGTTATACATTTATTCTCCTTTCTTATCGTGCGTTAACCATTCCTCTTCCGGGCCTTCCCACCAATGCACACAATGAATACCGTCTTTGCGCCCTGTGCATGGCGTTTCATCTTCGTCTGTGTATCCGCAACCGCAACAGGTTCCGTATACAGGATTAAGCTTTTTTGTTTCCATTGTATTTAATCCTTTTATGCTACATTGAAATCTTATCGGGGTAGCATCCGGGGTTAGGCAGAACTGCCGGGGCAAAGATGGCTACATTCTGACTGGTTCACCGCCCCAACAGCTTGCCGATTTTCCATCATTAACCTTTCTTATCCGGCAAAGCTTCTATCAGTGCCAGCTTGCACAAGACAACGCCTTTCTCAATATGGTCCTCTAGCTTAATTATTTTTGGCAGGTCTGCGTGTATCAAAACATCAAGGGCAAACCTACAAGCCTTTATTAGACGCTTGTTATCTTCGATTTCTTTTATCAGCATATCTTGTAACTGTGACTTAGTTCTTTCCATTGTATTTAATCCTTTTATGCAACATTGAAATCTTATCGGACTATCCGCAGCTTGCACACTGCACCTTCCCCGGCCTGACTATCTGCATTGACCTTTGCTCACACTCAGCACAAATGGCAGACCATGACCCACCAAAACCATCTTCAATAGTGTCTTCAAGTTGTGTCAGTGTTGCCAGTTCTAAAATAGCGTTGACTGCCTTTTCATATTTCTCACAAGCCACGTGGGAGCCGCCGTTCATAGGACTTAAAGACGCTGATAACCAAGGGGCTATTTCGTCAATCGCAAGCTGCATTTCAATCTGTTTGGTTGTTATCTTTTCCATCTTCCGGCTCCTAGTTGTTAAGTTCCTCATCAAGCCAAGACAGCGCAAGGTCTTTTCTGTTTGGTGCCGCCCTTGGTGGACACGTAACAGAGTCCATGTTGTCGCATAGATACGGCGTATACTCTCCGGTTCCCCGAACAACATACTGACCGAAACCCTTGGCAATCCTGAGAAAGTCCATCCTATCCACCTTTCGCGGGGGTTAAACCCCTTTCGCATGTCCCAAAATCACCAAGCTCTGTGTCGGATGCCACAAGGTTATTGAGTCACCCAACCAACTGTTCCAGGAAAATTCATCATAGGAATAGTGTAGGCGAACCTTCTTCCCAATTAATTTATCGACGGACGGCTTTCCATAAGTAACTTTGAACTTCTGGCCAGCCACGGAAATCATTGCATCTTTGTTTACAGTTCTTATCAATGACACTTGTTCACCTTTTTAATAGACTGATGCAACATAACATACATTACCGGAACTATGCTTTTAGAAGTTTCATTCCTTTGTCTTTAAATCGTTCGAACATCGTTTCACCAGTGGGTGTTTGCAAATAAGGCATGAAGACCTCAGCAGTTTCTACTGTATTTGATTCGATGATTGCGAGTTGTGCCTGCAGCCAACGCAGTATAATTCTCCAGCAAGTTCTTTTTGATTGATCTATAATTCCTTGCTTGCTGCGTTCCCTTCCATTATCCAGAATGGTGAAAATAGGTTGCCATCTGGCTGGAAGGTTGTAATACAGCTCGGTATCGTTGTAATTCAAACAGAACGTAATCCCGGACGGCTCTCCATCTTCAAACTTTATTTGAATTGCTGATGATCCACACTTTGCAAGTAAAGCCTGAATTTCTCCCACAGTTTTATCAGCCTCGATTTTCGTTGAATGCATAAACAGTTTTCCCATCACACACTCCCATCATTTATAAGATCCGGATTACAGTAGTAACAAGTAAACTTGAAAATGTATCCTTGGTGTTCGTCACTCCATCGATGATTAATTTTCACACCTTTAGTATGAATGATTCCGCGTAGACATTTACTGCAGCGACAACCAACAATCGGGAAGTCTGGTTTACTTGCTTTGGGTAATCTACCTTTCTGAGGTGTACTCAACGTCCTTTCAATACTCCATCCACCGTATAGTCGATGATTTATTGTTGTAGCTTTTATTCCAAGTGCTACTGCCCATTGTGAAACGGTTCGAGTGATCCCATTAAACTTTAATGTTCTTCCGATTTTTCCTGGTGGCATTATAAAAGTCCCATCGCTGCGAGTCCCATTCCAAGCGTGTCGCCTTCGTGGTCTCTAATTTTTTTATCTCGATCAGATTCAAACTTTGGAAAGTATCTTCGGAATCGTTTGATCACAGTATCTTTCTTGAGTTGACCCTTCCATTCCCTGGGGGTGATGAGGATTGGAAGGCTTCCTGTCCTCTCTTCGCATAACTGAGCAAGTCTTCCGACAAGATATGTCAAATGAAACAAATCACCAGAAGCAGTTGACGCATGACTTGTCGCATCCCCCCAGTACTCTGGAAATTCGATAACACAACTTAGTGTCCTGCGTTTACTGATAACTTCTTCATAAAAATCTCTAGAAATCTGAGATGCTTTTTGTTCCCATGATGTTTTTAGTTTTCCTCGGATGACTCCAGACTCAATTTTTGGTCTACTTAATTTGGTTGGGAATTCATCATTGCGAACTACTTTTGAAAAGTGCGACCATCCTGTTCCCTCAAGACCTGGATCAATAAAAAGAACATCTGTAAAGTTACAAAACGCTATAGATTTGAACATGATGTATTTGTTTGTCATTAAGCTGCTTTCCTTTTCTCAATCCTTCGCAACATCGATTGCTTCAAAGCCTGATTGAATGTGTAACTTGTTCTGAGTGATTTCATGCACTGAGCTTCACGGATGTCCTGATCAACACTGTCTTCGACCTGCATGTAAATGAACTGCAGTGGACCATCCTTCGACAATGCAAGAATCCTGTCTTCGGTTTGTTTGGAAGTTTCTTGACCTTCAGGTTCGCTGTAATAGATCGCTGTATCTGCGAGAGACAAATCCATCCCCATTTTCCCAGTCTCAGGCTGTATGATAAAGACCCTGATTTTCCCGTCCTGAAACTGCTTCACACGCTTCAATCTGTTCTTTGGGGTCATACCACCCATCAATGTAGAAACTTCGATCCCTGCAGCTCTGAAGGCTTCTGAGAGTGCTTCTATCTCGTGACGATACCACGCCCAAATGATGACGAAATCCCTTTTCAACTCTGTCTTCAAAAGCTCTTTCACTGAATTGATCTTTCCCTTCCAAACCAACTCCTTGTCGAGGAATCCTCCGCAGAGCTGTCTGAGCCAATTGTGCTTCGTAATACTGTATTTGGTGGTGGTGTATCCCCCATCAGCTCTCTGGAATTCAAAATCATCTTCCATGAGTTCATACTGTCGTCTGAGATCCTTCGGGAGTTTGACAATGCGTTTGATCCTGATCTTCTCTTTATCCAGTCCAACGTCTTTTCTGCGCTGCAGGAATGCCCTCCGACCTACACAACGCTCGATGAATTTTGCTGCTCCTGCTTTTGGGGACACAATATGCCCGTATTGATCCGGTTCGAAATTATTCGCACGGAATGACCAGAAGTCTTTGGATCCAAATGCTTCACCGTCCAGGAAAGCAAACTGTGACCAGAACTCCATGTCCGATTCTGGATTGGGTGTACCAGTTAGGATCCAACGATGTGGACAATCTCTGAAATTATTTAAGAAGAAGTTTGTGACTTTGACTTTGTGAACATTACGAATGAATGTAGATTCATCGATGACAACTGCATCCCAATTGATTCTCCTTATCATCGGAATAACACTATATCCTTCTTTGTTAATGAGATTCCATTTACAATCTTGTCTGAGAAGTTCAACTCGTTTTTTCTTTTCACCGAGTAACAACGCAACATCAGATTCTTTTTCTAGTTTTAGTTCATCCATCCAGGATCCCAATGCACTGTTCGGTGCAACGATTAGAATTCGAAGACCGTGATCGGAATCCATTGGTTTATAGAGATTGATTCTGCGGATGGTAACTAAGGTCTTACCTAAACGCATTTCCATGAACAACGCTGGATGACGAAATTCTAAAGTGTAGCGGAACGCATCCTTCTGATGCGGATAAAATCGGCGGCGCATCTTTCCCTCTCTTAACACCGGAAGGAGGCAGGAGCATAAGAAGGGATTCGAATAACCCCCACCTTGATCCTTCCAGTTATCTTTTTACCCGTTTCTTTTTGGCGGGTAGTAGCCTTTTTTTATTCCCTGGCGAATCTACTGCTTTTGCTTTTGCTGATCTAACTTTTGGCATTGCTGATTTAATCAACTTCGGTTTCGGTCTGCGTCCACGTTTGAATCGACCAACCGTGTCCGCTTTGGGCGCAAGTGATAATAGTTTCTTTTTTTGTTTGATAGTAAGTGGAGCAGGAAACTGTGCTCTGGTTCTTCCGAGATGAACTTGACGATAAATTGTGTTTCGTGCGACTACAACCTTCATCTTCTCCATGATGATTGTCGCTTGAGCACTGGTGAGCCCCTCATAGCCCATCCAACGGAGAACTGAACCAACAGAGTGACCCATGACTATGATTTTTGGTGGAGCACCTACTGGTGCAGACCCGTGTTTGCGTACTCGTCGCTTGGTTTTCATATCTACCTGACTCCTGCGGGTAGGGTATGAAGTGTCGTCGCGGAAATTTGTCGGTGGTGTTCCATTCGAATCCCTTGTTTATGAGTTGTGTTTTATATTTAATCAGATGGAATCCCGATTACAAGAAAAACTTCTGAGAATGTTAAAAGTTTTTAAAATAGTTGTGTCAACGTATGACAGGACAGGACAGAAATTACCTTATTACCCCCCGGTGTCCTTATTAATGTAATAATTAAAAATTACCTTTATAGTTAAAAAGGACATTTAAGGGGGTAGGGGGGTATTTAAGGTAACTTTGAAAAAGAGTCTTTTTACGGATTTATTTGCATAAAAAATTCCTCCTAGACGTGCCATCTAGGAGGAATCGTGGTGGACGGATGGGCAATGCACCGTCAGAACGTGGGTTATTTTTCAGCCTTTTCCAACTGTTTGTTGAAGGCTTCAACTAAGTCTTCTAATTTACTCCCGTGGATCACATAGTAGTCCTCACCTACCTTCCATACTACATCTTGGTTGTCACCGTCTTTTATATTGACGGATTGTTCTGGGAGTAGCTGATAGACTTTATCATGTTCGGCAATAAATTTCTTAACGGGTTTCTTATTATTGTCGTCTTTACCGCAACTGACTAAGAAGCTCGTTGATCCGAGTAACGTCACGATTAGCAAGAGCGTCATTAAAATCTTTTTCTTGTTCATTGTTTGCCCTCCTGAGTTTAATGAATTGCATCGCTTTAATGTGGCGCGGATCAAATTTGCTGAGTAGAAAGTTTCCTACCAACCTTAGTCCAAGCGATAACAATGGACCAAAGGCCATTACTTCGCGCCTTCCAGGCTGGATGTTTTCCCACCAGACAAACCATCAGCGACTGCTTGACCACCCACGTAGACCATAATCGCATCGATGACTTTTCCAATAACTTCGGGGTCAATTCCCCAACCGAAGATATTGTTGCACACTGCAATGACAACACCCGTCAAGGTAGCTGACAACTTCTTTCCAAAATTCTTCAGTAACCACTGCATCGCTTCTCCTTTCAAAAATTGACACGTTAACTAACTCCAGAACTTTCAATGTCTACATAGTTTTGTTCAATCACTTCGTTCTTTGCTGCAAGAACTTCATACCGAATGAAGACTGCATTCTTTCTCTTAGCTGCATCCGCAATGTTTTCTGCGGAGAGGTCAAACGAATACTCCCCATTCAATTCACTGTCATGTGTTGCAAGCACATCCATCAAATCGTTTTCCAATTCGAGGCTGTCAACAAGACGACCACGAATTACTTTTCCTGTGATATCGATTTTGACACCATCTACATCCCGCAGAGTGAAGGAGGATCCTTCAGGCATATCTTTGTTAGCACCATCCCCAGTGAGGATTGTGATCGCATCTCCATTTGCATCTACGAGTCTATCTAAATTTCTACCCATGATTACCTTTCGTTAACTACAAATTATTTGAGCTCTCGACCCGACTCCACCAGCACTACCTTGTATTTCTTGAGAATCGTTTGCCGAAATATAACCAACCCCTTGTTCGTTTTCAGTATAGGCTACTGCGTGGTAAGTTTCACCGAGTTGGAGAGAATCATTAATGTTAATAGTTCTTTCCCCGACATCATCTTGCAATTTTCCATCGCCTGAATAGTCAATCCATTCATGATAGAACGGACCAAATTTTGTTAGTGAATTAGCTTCTAAATCTTCCACTGTATCTAATGCAGTAAATTCAGATTTGCTTACATATATCCAAGTTTTTCCGGGGTGGTCTCCTGTCCAAGTTGCGGTTAGTCTTCCGTCAACTGCACTGGTTAAAGCAAGCGCACCTGAATATGAAAACGGGAAATTCTCAGACCCAATTGATTTCGGGGTAATCACACTATCAGAATTTCCATACATTCCTGCGGACACATCGGCGATACCATCAACTGTTCCACCACTATTAGCATCAGCAGTTGACCAAGGAGTTGGCACACTGCTTAGAGCAAACCCAGCAACTAAGCAATTCTTAAAGTTCCCTCCCGCACCAGCGTCTACATTGCTTGCGGCTGTCCCGTAAAAATCAATATCGTCCATCGTGAATAATACATTCAATGAACCTCGACATGCCCTGTGAGCGTAAACAACGCCACCGTCAATATTGCAAGTTCCAGCGGCATAATCCCGCACGAAATTCAGCGAGTTCGACCGATACATATAGGCTTTTGTGACATTTATCACCGGAGTGCTTCCGGCTCTACTAATTACACCTTGGTCTGTTGTAGAAGAAGCATCAATGCACATCAGCATTGTGATATTGCAAGTCATACTGTTGCCTTGGTATATAAGATTTCCGGCTTTGTAAATATCTCGGAATATAACCCGACCCATCGTTAGGTTATTGGTAGAATTAAGAAGCAGTAAGCCAAAAGTTCTAGCCGTGTTCCTATGTCTCTTGATCTCCATGTCGCCGAAGGTAGTAGCAACCCCAGCGGCATAGGAAAACGGATCGCCAGAACACTCGTCAAGAATGTTCTTGTCCCATGTAAGATTATCAGCAACATATGCGGCAGTAATGTTGAGGGTTGAGATGTGCTTTAAAATATTAAAGGTAATGCTAGATGCAGCACCAACAGCTTTAATGTTAAATATGTATTCAGCCATATCAGTATTCGCATTGGTAGCTAGCCAAGTCGGTCTGACTTTAAAGCCACCATCAGAGACAATGGTTCCACCATTGAAGGAGAATGCGAACTGCCCACTATTTTCAATATCATTTATATCGCTTTGTTTGGTGGCTGCAGCTATATCAAACGTTAAAGTATGTCCAACTTCTTGATTATACGCACCCGTAATAGTTGGGGTATCAACAGATATATCAATAGTTTGATTACCTGTGCTGTTTCCAGTTAAATTTACCACGCCCATATTAATCCTCCCTTTTTATATCAAACTTCCGATGCTCTGTGATGAACGGCACGGTTTTAGTTGTGTAAATTGATTTGGTCACAACCTCTAAGTATTTGCCGGACCCGACAAATTTAGCCGGAGCTTTTTTATCAATCACCAAGTAAGACACAGACTTGTCTAAGGGATTGCTAATGCAAGTTTTTATTATAGTACTATTCCAATACTCCTGAAAATTTTTGCTAGGTATCTCAAATCGATCCGGCTCGGTTTCAGTCCAGTTTACTTTGTAATAAAATCTAGTTTGTGCCATTCAATATCTCCTTAATTGGAATTCCTGGTGGATCAACTCTGTCAAAATGCTTGTCGGAGTTCATGGGAATAAATCTTCCATCCATCAAATCATTTTTCCACTCGTTGTTTTTGATCCCATCTATTATGTTTTGAAATAGATCAATCGTAACGACTGTCATAGGTTTCTTTTTATCTTTCGAACCCCACGCTTTAAATGAAATCTCCTGCATACAGAGGATCTCTCCTGCGCGAAAATGGTTCGGATCATTGATATATTGAATCTGCATCAACATATTAAACCCCTAAAGTATTCGGAGAATAACGAATATCGGCTTCGATACCGCTTGCATGTGTTGCAGTAATCTTCATTGCGTTATTCTTCGGAATATGTAGATTAACATCTTGGAGTCCGAAGGTTCCATTAAACCAATACTTCATGGTTAGCTGAGTGTTCCCAGATCCAAAAGTAATTTCCACATAACCAGCTTCATCCGCTTTTGATGAAAAATAAAATGCAAGGATTGTGAATCCATTATCTGTATCGGCTGCTACAACTACATCGTTTGTCGGAGCAGTTCCTTTTGAGAACAAAACGCTCGACTCGTTGTATTTTTTTCTTACGTCTTTGTAGGACATCTCTTCTCCTTTATGTGCTTATTCCATTTCCATTTACATTTACATTCAAAAGTGCTTCATACATTTGTTCGATCGGAGTTCCATCCTCCGCAAATCGTTTGACCATCTTTAAAAGAAGAACCAATGCACGATCACCTCGAAGATAGAATGTGGTGATTCCTTTCCCAGCGGTTTCCATCTCTTGTCGAATCTGAGAAGCATGTGCATTGAATTTTTTGCTCGACTCATCTCTCTTCAGCTTATTCAGTTCTAATTGTTCACTCAACCTAGGCTGTTTTCTTTGTTCTTCCATTTTAGGTTTCCGTTCTTCCAAAGAGTTTATCGAACATTTCTTTAAAGATCGTTCCGTTGTTTAAAACCTTCTCCAAATTTTCTTTCGACTCTTTACTGTACTCACGTTCATTTTCGAAGATGATTTTGTTTAATCGGTCTTTTGTAACTTCATGCGCATCTCTTTCTTTGATATATGTTTTCCAGAGCAAATAACACACTCCAACAAGGAACGCGATGAACACTCCCGTCATTCCGTGCTGTTTGAGAATTTCAGTAATCCATTGAGGCATTAAAACACTCCTCGGTTGTAGAAAAAAATAATCATTCCCAAAGCTGCACAGACTAACGCTGTGATTCCAAACCACATGTCTTGTTTTTGCTGTCTGTTAATTGCTGTCTCCTTAGAACCCAACAGGAACAAGTTCTACATCGAATTTCTTCCCATTGTTATTTTCTATAGAGAATGCGCGTAGTTTGCACCCGTATTGCTCCAACGCACCTCCAATGATTTCCCAACAAGCAGCAACATCCTGTTCACGTTGCTGAATCATCCGCTGTTTCATTACATCTTGCGCAGCTTTTTGAGCTGTTCTCTGTGCTGCAGCATCGATCTGTTCCTTCGGAGAATCCTTCTTCGAAGTTTCTGGGGGAAGAGGGTGTGCAACCTGAGGTTTCTTCCGGTTCTGTTTACCGGGTTTTGCACTGTTCCCGTTTTTCTTTGCTGCACTTTTCTTGCTTGGGGTTTTTGCCTTTACCATGCCACGCTCCTTTGTTAAGTTTTAATCCTTCGAATCCATGCACTGTTTTGTGTTTCTATTCTTGAATCTGCATCATTATCATTTTTTCCAAGATATCTTAATTTTTTAATGCTATCTCCAACCGCATCTGAAAATTCTAAAACTAAACAATCCGCACGACTAAAAATTTGATCTGTTAGAGACGCAGATGATGATGTATATTGTTTAGTAGTGTTTGCATCCACAACCACGTCTTCATCTATTAATGGATCTCCTATTTGTGTTCCTTCCGAATCGCATTGGATCAAACTTACATTTACTTTTTGTTCTTCTCCTCCAGCAGATACTCCGCAATCGATCCAAAAGAGCACATCAATAGTTCCATCATCCACGCCTTCTTGTGCAAAATATTTATGTGAATGACTAAAGCCTGCAGAGGCGTCGATTGTTCTCACGACCGGAGTGTCGTCGATAATAGCCACTTGCTCTGAAATATACTTAGTTCCAGCTCCATAAAATCCAACCGCATCATCAGCTAAAGACCATTCTATCATACTACGTCCTCCGTGTATTCGATGAGAAGAGTCACTTGTTGCGTCTTGGATCTTGCGCTAGAGGTTAACCACACCCAACTGTTAGCTGGGATAGTCGCATCTGCAAATGTTGTAAAAGTATCTCCGGTAGTTTCACTAGTTGTTTGTTGATCCACTGCAAATAGATCTGTTCCCGCAGCACTTCTATCGGAGTCAAATACAATGTTAAAATCGTATGAAGGACTTGGTTGATTCGCCGTGATGACTGTTCGAATACATTGAATAGTCACCGCTTTCTTAAAGAAAGTTAAACCGATATCATCACTAGCTGTTGGTGACTCAATAGTTACAGGTTCAAACTTCATTTCACCGGACTTTGCTTCTTCCGTAATTGTCCAATCAGTTCCATCGGTCACGAATGTTGCAGCCTGAAAAGCACTGTCTAGTGTAAATGTTACTGCTCCATTGATGGTTTCAGCAGCATTGTTCTCTACAACAATATTATTAGTAGCTGCATCACCACTAACGTCCATGACGATGTATATACTACCTGCTCCAACAGTTCCTGGTGCGGGAAGGGTAATCGTCTGTCCGTTTGCTGCAGTATCAACTAGAATAATATGATCGGTTTCAGCAATTGCTGTCGTTCCACCAGCTCCAACAATATTGGTGATAGATTTCTTTCTACCTCCTGTAGTTGTAAACTGGTCTGCGATCGCTACAACTTCATTATCTGCACCAAGGAGTAATGTTCCTGCAGCAACATCTGCATTGATTGTTTCACTTGCTACTGAGTTACGAATGAATCCAAACTCAATTACTCCATCAACCTCAATGCCAATAGAAGTATTGAAATTATCACCGAAGGTTTGTTCTTCGAGAACCATTCCAACCGCATGATCGATTGTATTTGTCCCGCCGTTTATATGGGCTTGACCAAAGAAGTTTGTTGCAATCCCTGTATGAACAGCACTGTTATTTGCAAGTGACAAGTCTGTTCCGAAACCGAAGAAGTCGTGAGAATCTACTATCGAAGGTTGGTCTCCTCCGAAATCTACAAACCCTTGAGCACCTACACCAACGATAAACGAAAAGACTGGTGCAAAAGTGGTTCCAGGTCCGTTTAGGTTATTTGCAAAGAACCCAGCCTGCACACTTGAATAGGTTGGGGTGTCGATAGCTACCCCTTGTATCCAAGTCTCTCCTAGAACACCATGTATCCCTCCACTATTTACTCCGGAAGGAACCTGTAAATCAACAGAACCGACTAATGAAGCTACTGTAGTAGCTGAAGTTGCGGTTCTTAGTTGAGTGGCTGTTAATTTATTAAAACCATCCAGGGGAGTTCCAGGATACGCTGGACCAAATTGAGAGTACTCATCGTCTGCTTCAGAAACTCGAAGGGCAAGATCAGTTACAAGGTTCGGAGTTGCAGCACCGACTCGACTGATTAATAAATCAGTAGCATTACTTTCTATTTCAGCAATACCATTTGCAACCGTCCCATATTGTGTAGCAACATTATCATCCATCCTAATAGGAACTGAAGTATTTATTACTGGAGTTCCTGCAGGAGCGAAGATTGTCAAATCAGTTCCGTTACTCTGAATTTGAACATCACCGACACCACTCCCAAAAATCATACTGATATTGTCAAGGATCTGAATGCCTTGTTCTATTTGGAGGAAACCCGTGCTCATGAACGCTGCTGATCTACTCGCACCATTTATGAATTCAAGTTCGTTACCACCAAGCCATGCAATACCTGTATCGGGATCATCACAACCTGAAAGACCGGGAACAGTCGTGACTGTTTGTGGGATGCAAGTCGGAGCTGAGAATGAAACCCCCGTTTGAGTGAAACGAAGAATTTCAGTTAAAACTCCATCGGAGTCTGCAGCTTCAAATATAGATTCTCCAAAGTTGTTCGGATCCACACTCCAGACATGTCCATCCCTTGTTAACCCATTGGAAAGGTTCGGTCTTCCTACTCCTAAGAACGCACCTGGACCAGCAGTGAATGCGGTTGGAGATGGATCTATATATGAAGGGTTAAAATCATCGTCTTCATCGAGGATGTCCACTTCTGGGGGAAGAAGAATGAAACCACCTGGAGCTGTTCCACCTCTCCATTTGTTTGTTGATGGAGGATCTGAATAGACTGGTCTGTTTCCTTCAATCCCAGTCCATGCTTCGATTCGTGCGACGATCGGAGACCGTGCGTCATGTGCTTGAACAGTTGACTTCGCAGTGTTTGGATTATTTCGAAGATCTGGTTCCCCTGGTCCAAGAAGTTGTGGACGACCCATTATTGAAGGAACGGCGAAATCCATTGTGCTTGCAGAATACGGTCTATGCGGTTGGTTCGGTAAAGATTTTTTCAACGCTTCCTCTAGCTCCGTGATTGTCGGAGTTGGAGGAAATGCTGGAAACGGATCACTTGCTCGTGGAAGTCTAGGATCTTCCGTAATAACCGGAGCACGTTCCTGAGTTGGAAGAGGAGGAAAACTCGGGAACGGATCATTTTCATTTCCTGCAATACTTGGCAAACGCGGATCGCGTGTGATCTCGATGCTAGGTCTTGGACCTTGACGAGTATCTTCAATTATTTCTGGACGAGGAATTCCTCCAGCTTCTTCACCTCCAGGAGTTCCTCCACCAGCAGTTGATGTGTTTTGTGGAAGATCTGTAGTAACTGGGGTTCCACCACCCGGTCCTCTATTTGTAGTGTCTGATTGACGAACAGGACCGGGAAGCGGATCCGGGGGAATCGACCGTCTTGGTTTTTCATCTGTATCAGGAATGTAGATTAAATCTTCAACAATGATTTTCCACTTTCCTTTTTTCTTTCCAGAACAATGTCGATGTTCGTCATCCATATCAATCCGGATAAAACCACGAGACCTGTGTGGTTTCGGTCCTGGATCTTCATAACATTTATCATCGAATTCGATTGGTGCATCTCCGACAACTCCTCGGAAGTATGCATCGGTGGAAATGTGTGCTGAATTTATTATCTCACCGTCTGCAGTTTTTCCTATACGATGCGGACATTTTGCATTCCCAACATCAATCGGTCCTCCGGCTTGTTTGCCCATCGCTGCAATCATTCCTCGACCACCAACAATCACAACTTTTCCAGGATTCCTATCTTCTTTCTTTGGAGCACCTGTGGTTCCAGCACCAGCTCGTGGTGGTGCGGCCGTACCATTTTTAGGAGCAGCTCCTGCAGGGGGAGGAGGTGCAGCAGCTCCGTCCGGTTTACATTTTTCCAACTTCGGTCCAGGAATATTGTCATACACTAACCCATACCCAGCAGCTCGTTCGAGTCCTGTTGTTCCGTATTGGATTGCGATCACATTTAATTGATCGTCGATGCGCCGATCCTTTTCACAATCTTTTGGTGATGTTGGATCTTTGGTGTTGAAATTAACTCCACCACATTTCCCACGAGCACGAACAACTCGTGTGAATGTTTGGAGTCTTCCATAACGTTTGAGATTATATTCCCCATCGACCATTACAGATCCTGTGTTTGGAACTCCTTCAAAGTTTGGACACAGTAATCTTGTTTCTCCGGAGAAGAACAATTCTTCTTGAGATCCTTCGTTCGTTGCATCGAGAATTATTCCGAAATGTCCTGGTGCAAGTCTAGGCCATTGGCAAGGAATGTTTGATCTCTTTTGTTCGAGACGAGGATCAATATCATAAAGC
>SDBT01003527.1_pt1 | contig 26993 bp, 46 predicted proteins | sample 2277101 | NCBI WGS metagenome assembly SDBT01 (sample SAMN10404973, study PRJNA504765) | marine sediment metagenome | isolation source: marine sediment core GS10_PC15, 103 cmbsf | place: Arctic Ocean: Southern Knipovich Ridge | collected 2010 | reverse complement strand
GGATTTTACTAATTTAATGGTAGAACAGGCAAGTATATGATGAATAACCGATGTATTTATATAGATTATCATATTTGTTTAAATAAATAAGTATGTGAGGTACAAAACAATGAAATCAAATCTAACAGTGAGCATTGATGTTGATGTGTTAAAGAAAGCTCAGAAGAAATTAGCAAGAAATCTATCTGAGATATGTGAAGAAGCATTAAAGGTTGCTTTAGAAAAGGTGAAATGAAAATGATATCTGATGAAGAAAGACAAAGAATGATTGTAAGACAATCCAGCCTTAAATTAGCTGTAGAATTGCTTATATCTGAGAAAGAGATAGATAAATCAGCAGTAAGCATCCCTGTAGAGAGTATAAAGAAATTATCTAAACAATTTGAGGATTATGTTTTTGAAGTGCAAACACAAACTGGTGGATTTCAAAATTATGCACCACCAGTACAACAACAGATAGCTTTTGATTAGATCAATTTTTGTATGAAAGAGGTATTAAGGAGGCAAAAATGGGATTAGGAATAATAATAATGAATTTTAGTATATTTTTGTTTTGTTTAATATTGGCTGGTATTTGTTTTCAGATGAAGAAAGTAGCATTAGGGGTAATTAACTCAGGAACAGCATTAGTAAACTTAGCTTTATTAATTATAAACATTATACGCTTTTGAAATAAATGAGGTACTAAGAAAATGAATGGTTTTATTGCAACTGCAATCTCAATGGGAGTTTTTGCATTAGTTATGTTAATTTTTGTAATTAATCTCGAATCAGAAGATTGTAAGAAACATGGTGGGATTGTATTATTGATAAGTATTTTTTTTGCTTTATTAGCACTTTTTATTTGTTTAGGACTTAATACCTGTTAGGCAAGGAAGGTGATTTAAATGGAAATTGATGAACAAACAACATATTTTAGTACAGAAATAAGGGCAGTAAATCAACTACAAATTAATAAGTTAATGGCTCAAAGAGAGAAGTTAATATTAGATGGTGATAAGGTGAAGTTTGAGATTATGAAGAAAGTAGTAGCTATTAACGAGAAAGTCGCTAAACTTAGGAAAGGGAAGCTAATATCAAAGAAAAGGTTCAAAAGAAAGGCTAATACGAGATAGTAAACATAATCGTATAAACAAGGAGGAAAACGAGAATGGAAAATGAAAAAGTATTTGGTGGAGTTTTTATCGGTAGAGAGTTAGGTAAACAGAGTGAACCCGGTGTTGAAAAGCAATGGATTCAATATAAATTGAAGTTTCAGCCAAAGGAAGGTAAACAATTTGGGTTTCAGATAAGTATGTTTGATCCGCAGAACAACCCTCAGAGCCTTAGCATAAGCCAATTAGTTGAAAGTAAATACTACAAGGTTATTTATTGTGATGGGAAGATAAACCTTCAATCTGGTAAACCATTTAAGAGATTTATCAGTATTAATGAAGCTGTGGCTGGTTCAGTTGTAGATACACTACCACAAGCACAACCAACCCAACAACCAGCTCCAAATGCACCTAATAACATAGTGTCCAACACTAACCATATAGAGATGAGTAATTGGGAAGCGTTCAAACCACAATATTTCGCAGGTTGTGTTAAACATAACATTAAACCTAATATCTGTCATATGGTAGGAAGCTATGTAAGGGCTTATGACAAGAGTTACATAGAAAGACTACTAAACCTAGCTGATGTAGAGATAAAGGCTCAGGAACGCCCTAAACAGCCAGAAACAGCAGTTGTAGATGTGGTTTAAGTGGTATTCAAGCCACTTAAATTCTCTTTTAGATGTGAATGTGGTGTGATGAATGAAGTAGAGATTAAAGGGGTTAAGAGGCTGTCTGGGATAGAATTTACCTGTCTTTGTGGCAAGATTCATAACCCAAGGATTTAAAATGGAATTTGAAGAAAAATTTCCAAGTTTACAAGAAGAATTCGATAGTTGGACAGGTCAGGAAGATTCAGGATTTTATCCAGATATAATCCAAAAACATTGCCTAGACAAACAGAAAGTGAAGAAAGCTATTGATAATTTTGAACATAGTAAATGGGATGAGATGGATTCCTTTGATGTTTGGTTTAAAAGAGAATTAAAAAAGGAGTTAGGATTATGACTGATGATTTTTTTGAGGAATTGAACAATAATCTAAATCCAAAACCACAGGATACTGCTGGAAAGGTTATCAGAAGAACATTGATGCAGATGACTGTGATAAATATCTATCCTAATGGTACTATGTATATTGATAGGACTAGAAGCAAGAGTTGGTTCACTGATACAAAAGAGATAGTGAAGAAAAAGGTTAAGAAGAAAGCACCACCAATTAAAAAAGCAATAATAAAAGAGGAGGAGAGTTATTGAAAATGAATTTAAAAAAATTATTGAGTGAGATAAAGAGGTTGAATGATTCACAGAAAGATAACACTATCAGCAATGACAGAAAGACTGATAATTTGATTAAACTACAAGGCATAAAAGAAACTTGGGAATCTAATAGATATTTAAGGGATGATTGCTTCAGATATGGTGGTGGCAATACTAAAAGCTATAAATTATGTGAAAAAATAGACGAGGAATTATTATGAAACAATTACCTTTTGATTGGATTGAAGTGTTGCCTAGTCTGTTGAATAAGACAAAGACAACTACAGCGAGAAAAGCTTGGAACGATAAAGCAACATGCTTCTGGTGTAATAAGAAATTTAAAGATTTAGTAAAGCATACAAAGAGAGTCCATGAGGAGGTTCTGCCGAGAAGTTATGATTATGAAAAGCCACCCAAGTATGAAGTGGGAGAGATAGTTGAGCTTGTTTGGACTGGAACTTCAATTAGGGCCATCATAGATAAAGGTAAGATTTTAGGCAAAGCAAAGATAATCAAAAGAGAAGATATTGCATTAGATAAGATGAATATCCTATGCGTTAGTGGTGATAGATTCAAAATTAATCCTGATGATTTAGCTTATACAGAAGGATTTAGAAATCAAGGAGAAATGTTCAAAAAGCTAGAAGAATACGCAAATGGTTTAGAAACACCCAAGAAGTTTTACCTCTATTCATTTAAATGGGTGAAAATATAATGCGGGTTGAAATAAGGCAGTTTCACAGCTTAGTATTACAAGCGCATTCAGCTATAATGTTTGAAAGCTTAATCTACCCTCACCATGTCATAACTACTTCAGCAGCTCAATGGGTGTTGGAAGATAAAGAAGGATTAGAACAACCACCAATTAAAGGATATTTCGCTATGAAAGATGTGGCTGGTAAGAAAACCAAGTATTTCATACCAGATTATATGTATCCTGAGTTGCCTATAAGGGTGGATGAGTCTGAAGAGATGTTATTCAGAGACAGTTCTAAGAAGAAATCAATAGTTATTATGCCAACTGAAGTAACTCCATTTAGGGTTAAAGCAGAGCAAGTGTATAAGAACAATCATAATTTCATTGATGCTTTAGCTCCGTTCCAACATTCTAATCCTGAAATGTGGACATTGAATAAGATTATAGCTGTGATGGGTTATGTTGGTAAAACCTTTGTAGGTGTTTGTTCAGCTCCTGAATTTGGTAAATCTTCAATTTATAGTATCTTAGATTCAATCACTAAGAAATGCCCTGTATACCAGCCCAGAAGCGTGGCTGGGGTTTTAGCGCAGATAACTAGTGATGGAAATATGATATTTGATGAGCCAGGAGGAATCATTAAAGAAGTTAAGAAGATAATGGAAAATTTCTCTTTGATGGTTGCTGGTAATAACCCTATCTATATCAATGGAGCCTTAAAGTCTAAGGACACTAAACCTAAATATGATGTAGCCCAGCAATCAATAACTTACTTATATAATCTATATAGTAATTATGCTAATCCTGATAAAGAATTTTTTGATTATCTTTGGGCTGATAAAGCAGCTATGGATTCCAGGTTTCTTAGATTAAAGATGGATGGAATATTAACTGAGACATTTAGCAAGGATTTTGATATAGTGGCAGTAGCTGAGAGGAACAAGATGTTTTACATGAAGATAGCTAAACATCTTCTTTGGTTAAAACATCTAAAGATTACTAACGGTTACGTTAGGAGATATAACAAGAAAGGAAGATTGAATCTTAAAGGCAGGCATAAGATTATCTTTGATGAGATTACTTGGGGCCTTGATATCTATTGTGATATGCAAGAAGAATATGATAAATACTTTGATTTATTAGAAGGTTGTATCATCAGTTACAAGGAGATGTTAGGGGATAAAGTTGAAGTTAAAGAAGAACAGATTGAAGAATCTGATAATGATAGGATATTAAAGTTTATCAAATCTAAAGGAGAAGTTAGTTATGAAGATATTGCATATTATATTGGAAAGAATGTTGATGGATTGATTAAAGAATTATTAGGCTCTGGTGATGTGTTTGAGAACAAACCAGGTAAACTAAGAGTGTTGGAATAAGATGGTAACAAGACGTTCAGCTAAGAATAAAGGTTCTCAAATGGAGATAGATTCAGAGCATAGTCTCAGAGCTACATATCCAGATATAAGGCGTATGGGTGGAGAAGGTCAATATCTCCAATATGACCTTAGAACTGATGAAGCAAAAACTGTGTTTGAGTGTAAAAGAAGATACCTCTCTTGGAATGAACTTATGAAATTATATAAAAAATTAAGTGAAGTAAGACCTGAAGGATATAATTATTATATTTTATTTAAAGGGAACTTTCAACCTTGTTTAGTGTTTGATGGTCATAGGATAGTAACTTTTAGCCTATTCTTCGGAAAATCATTTATCAAACATACACCAGTAAGGAGGAATGAAAATGTGTTTTGAATGTTGCGGTGAAATGGCAGAAGAACGCCATATTTGCAATCATTGTGGAGATATGTTTGGTATTGATTTATATGATAAAGAAGATAGGAAGATTATTTGGAATGTTGTATTACTATGGGGGCTTAGATTATTATTTTATCCCCTATCTAAAATAATAAGGGGGATAAAATAATGTCAAGAGCATTGAGAGCAACCAAGAGAGTAACTAGGATTATCACAGGATTAGAAGGAAGATTGATTAGATTTCAGAATATGGTGAAAGCTATAAAGAAATGGATCAAGACTGAGAAAGCAATTCTAAATAACATATTGAAATCAATGAGTAAAGAAGAGCATTTACAATACAGATATGATAATGGTGATATAGAACGAGCAGATTATCTCGTTATAAAACAGAAAATGGAGGAAAAATAAAATGATGGATGAAGATTTTATGGCACAAACAGTGAAGGATATGAGTATTGAAGAATTGAAAAAAGCAATAGAGTTTAAGGTAGAACAAGGAGATATATTTTATGGAGGTGCATTTAATTGTAAGGTGGCTCCTGGTGGGGGTATTGATATGTTGGATGCACATTTAGGAGAAAGACTACAGAACATATATGATTCATTACCTGCATTGTATAAGGCTGTAGAACTTAGTAAGAAACGGAGAGGAAAATGAAGAAAATTAATATGAACAAATTAGCTAAAGATGTGTGTGAAATAGAAGAGGGCAAGTGTCAAGTAAATATAGCTCAGACAAAAGAGATTATAAAATGCACTATGCAGTTATTAGGCAACCATAGATGTAGTGAGATAATGGAAGTAGTTGAGAGGTATGAATGATGGGCGGACATGAAAACGAAGCAAAGGAAGAAGCAAGAGAACATAAAGGTAATCTATTGGATTCGTTTACTCTTGGAACGCCAGCAAAAGAAGGGGCTTGGAAGGTTTACTTCAATGCTGAAGAAGAAGCTAAGAAAGACACTAAAGACACTAAGGCATATAAGTTATTGCAGTTGAAGAAAGCTATTGATAATGCAACCTCGTAAATGAAAGGGCATAATTATGGGTTGTGTAGATTTTGTGGAAAAAATCATGAACCCCCTAGGGGTATGACTAACAAGAAACATAGTAAAGAGGTTATTGAATCAATTAGACAAAGAGGGAAAGAGAGATATGCACAAGGAAAATTGAAAAACTTTTTTGATAGTGCTCATTCATTGGAGTCTAGGAAAAAAAGAAGTATAAAGATGAAAGAATGGTGGAAAAATGGAGGTACAAGTCCTGAAACTAGAAAGTCAATTAGCGAAAATCATTTAAATGAAAAAAATCCTATGTGGAAAGGAAACAAAGTACAATATAATGCATTACATGGTTGGGTTAGAAGAAGAAAACCCAAACCTAAATTATGCGAAGAATGCAAGATAAGAAAACCCTATGACTTAGCAAATATATCTGAAGAATATAAGAGGGATATTAATGATTATGAATGGCTATGTCGTAGATGTCATATGGATAAAGACGGGAGAATGGATAATTTAATAAATTGTTCTAAGAGGTGTAAAAATTAACCAGCGTAAAGTGTGCCAACATTGTAAACGCACACTTATAGCTTTCAAAGGTCAGTACTTACACGCTGAAAAACCTTGTGCAGGAATAAATGATTCAATCTATATAGAAGCCACGATAGAAGATGAATTCTTGCATAAGAAGTTTATAGAGATGTATGGTAAACCAGAGATGGATGATTCTGAAAGAGTTACTTTGCTGGAAGAAGAAAGTGACAGGTTATATGAAACTTTGAAAGCTGTTGAAAAGAAGTTTGATAAGCCTTTGATTAAACTTATTATGTGGTTCTATAAAAAATAAAAAAAAGAAAGAAATTATTTAGTTGTTATACTAATGCTTCCAATAAGTTTCTCTTCTGGTATTGTTATCTCAATACTAGGTCTATCTGAGTCTGTTGCCTTATCTGGATCAGAGATTACCTTTCCATAAGGTGTTATGTAATCAAAGTCATAGCTACTTACATCAAGTCCATCAACCTCTATCTTCTCTAGGTCTTTAGCAATCACTATATCGCCAATCACTAAGTTATCACCATCAATCACTAGGCTGAATTCAGTGTCTTCAATAGAGATACTTCCTACTGCTATCTCTTCTAAGTCATCATCATAGATTATATTATCTAAGATATAGACTTTCTTGTAATCTTCTCTGTCATCTATGAATGGAGCTTTAGCCCTTAGATATTCAATTCCTCTCTTGGTGTAGAAATCAATCTCCAATTCCTGTGTGTCTTCAACAGATAATCCATTGTTGTAGAATGATACATAGTCATTTGGAAGAGCTATTGATTCTCCTACAGCGATAGCTTTGAAATCTTCATCTTCTTCAACATACATCAGTTCTGTGTTCTATGTTATCCCAAAATAATTATCTGTTATCACACGATCCCACATACTATCTTCTGCATATTCATCTCCGTCTTCTATCTCTTCAAAGATGTCTTCTCCAGCCCTGATAGTTACTTGATCCTTTCCAGGAGTATCTGTATCCAATATCTTGATAATCTCTATCTGGATATCTTCAATATCTCTGATATCTCCTACTTCAACTATGCCTGTAGTAGAACCAACAGTTACACTTATAGCATCTTTACCTATAGAACCTACAGTAACTGTCTTTCCATCAACTTCGATACTTCCACCTGTTGATAAAGTTTCTTCAATTCCTTTGAACAACTGGATAGTGTCTCCATCCCATTCTATGATTTCGTAATCAATCCCTAAGAACTTTAGTTCCAATGTTTCATCTTCCTCTATATCTGAGGTATCTAAATCAGTATCTATCTCAATACCATAGGAAATCCCTTCTTCATTGAACTGAAGATATGTCTCTCCATTGTATTCTTCTTCATTAGCACCGATTATAGGGCATACTGTAACTATCTCTTCAACATCGTAATCTTCTCTGTCAAATCTAATCTCACCATCAAACAAGCCAATCTCTTTATCTGTTAGTGTAATACATTCCATCTCTACACCTATTTCAAGATCTTCTAACTGATAACCACCTGCGCTTGTTTCTCTATCAATAGCACATTCTGCTTCTTGATAATCTTCTATAACTGGACATTCTGTAACTTCTATTGGACAATCTTCTGTAATTGTTTCTGTAATAACTGTGGGTTCACATCTAACTTGTTCATTTACCCCTTTAAGATATGCCTGGTCTTTAGCTGTTGCTAATTGTTCTGCTGTATATGCTGGTTCTGTGGTACAACCTGATAATCCACCGATTAGAAAGCCTAAAGCTAGACTAATAGACAATACTTTTTTTATTGATTTTCTCATGGTAAAACACCTCCGAGTGTTCTAATAAGGGTATAATACACTTATTGATATATAAAACTAATGGTTGGAGTATAAATTAGAATGAGTATATTATAATCTCTATGTTAGAACAGAAACCCCCTCTTGAGTCCAAGAGGAGGAAAAGAGGTGTATAGATTCTTAGTTATCTATACATTGTTTAGTTCATATACTCTTAGAAGAATAAGTATTTAAAACTTGTGGAAAATGAGAATAGACTGCCCAAAGGGATAACATCTTAACGTTGTCCATAACACTTCTTATGATATGACATTTAATGAAATTGAGGAAATGTCTAAGTCTTTCAAAAGGTAAACACTTCGTGTTTCCCCTGTGTCTTAAAACGATATAGTTTGAACTAAGAAAAAAGATATAATTCAACTCATTAGGCTTCATATTAGGGGTAGTGGCTCTAGGTCAATTAAAAAAGAAGTGACACCCCTTCCACCTTCGTCTCAGACTGATAGTTAACTAATCTGCTACCAGCCTTAACAATCTGTCTAATTTTCTTCTCATTATTATCTTTGATAGTGATTAATCTTATGCCTTTATGTTTACATACATCCCTCTTTAATTCATCTCGTTTTACTTGGTCATAGAATCCTTCTAAGTTTCCATGAAACTTCTTTACAAAAGTATAATGCTGACCACCATTGAATTCAAAACCTAATTTTATAGAAGGAATGTACACATCAATCTCAAGACCATGTAATGTCTTTCTATCATTGTATAGAATAGTTTCTTTAGGGAATAAAGATTTAACAACCTTCCTAAGTTTAGATTCTCCTTTACTTGTGTAATTTCTATGCTTCTTGTTTCTATAACGATACCTGCTTTGTTTCTTCCACATTGCTCTTGAGCCTATGTGCCTCATACTGTAAAATGCTATTATTTTCACCTCTAATCAATACATTTATATATAACTTAATACATAGAACTCCTCGGAGGCTATCCACTGGAGCACTTGCTTCTTTCTTTTTTATTTTATATTCAACTACTATAAATAATCTTCTATTTCACACCGAACAAAGCTAATAACCAAGCAACAGGATTTACACTAAGCGATGGTTTCATCTCAAGTTTTCTTATTCTTTTAAAGAATAGTTCGTGTTGTCTTCTGTTCTCCTCAAATTGCTTTTCAATGTTCTTCAATGATTGTGCTGCCTCTCCACGAAACTCAGCCATACTTAGTTTAAATCCATTTCCGCTTGGCATAATATCAATTCCTATTTAGTGCTACGAACTTTCCTGTAAATCGCAGTATCTTCTTCAGCCATAAGTCATCTCTTACATTAGGAGTTAGTCGTATAATTATACTCGCTAACGCAACTACTGCAAAATATATTTGTACTACATCTACTATTTCTATCATTGGTTTCACCTCATTCTAAAACAAAATTTGTCATTAAAGACATAATCAACTGATGTGTATTTACTTGGAGTTAATTTAAACTTCGGCCTGAAGTTAATCGGTTGAAAGTTCACATAATAAGTTCCATCTATCGCATACAACTTTCCACCAGCCAGATAGACTAGATAATAATGATATGCCTTTGCTGTATTGCCTATAGCACAATACAATTTAAAGGCAGGAATACCAGATAGTCTAGCCAACACCCAGATAAGATTGTTGATCCCATCACAGTCATCTGTACCTCTTTCTAAAGTATCAAAGGCATTATTCCATTTCTCACCATTATCTCCCTTATATCTTATCTTCTTATGAACCCATTTAAGGATTTCCACTATTCTCTTATCATAATTAGAGTCAGTAAAACCTATTGCTATAGTCAATAACTCCTCTGGTGGATCAACTAACTGTTCTGCCTGAAACTTATCAAGTCTTTTATACTGTCTGTACTTAGAGTCAATCATCCATCTCATAGCAGATATTACCCAATTTCCAGTAGCTACTTGTTTAAATACAGTGTTCACTAACTGAAGATATGATTTCTCTGAATATTCCCATTCTGTTGCACTCATTTCTTTTTTATTATCCAAGCTACATCAAAAAATGGCGGTTGGTTATCTAGATTGGCATCTAGTTGATGGGACACATCTCCACCTGCACTTGCTCCACCAGCAGTATCAGTTTTGACTCCTCCTGTACCACCACTTGTATCTGCTCCTCTAAGGAACCTATTTCCTGCATTTAAGTCATCCATTACATCTCCATCTATAGGGCTTTCTGAATCACTAATAGTTGTGCCATCCATCAGTTGCCAAAATGCAGTTAAGTTATTTGATGGTATTGTAGTTGCACTTATATGATATGCTTTGATAGTTCCTACTGCATCCGCCTCATCTTGCACTATACTTATGAACAGTTCGTTAGCACTTAATGCTATTCCTATTCTCACCCCACTTCTAGTAGTAGAAAATGCTCCTGCAGTTGTGCTTAAGTAATAGGTTTCTTTATCTATGAATGCTGCTGATTCAACATATCTTCCGCTAGTCTGTAGTTGTATATCATCACCATCATTACCAGCAGAAACAGCAATACCAGTTGCTCTGTTCTTATCTGCTACATCAGCATCTGATAACCAAGCCTCTCCTTCACTAGCATGTCCTGACAGGTATATAAAACATACATCTCCTACTGCTATTGTTTCACCAGCTTCCACAGTGATAACTCCTGAAGTATCATTGAAAAAACCATCATCTAATTGATCACCATCAGCTATCTTTGCTGCTCCATCTTGTGTTGCCATGTTCTTTACCTCACCCTGTATTTTCAATCATATTTAATGTATAATTAAAACTCCAATCAGCATTACTATAAACCAAGCCCCAATTAATATAAGATTGATTGAAATTTAATATATCTAAAGTAAAATTAATCAATACTGAAGTACCATTGGTTATGTTAAGGAAAGAAACATATTCTGTGCTTGATAGGTTAGTCTGATTATATCTTAAAGTCCAATTCCTGCTAGTCTGATTTAATTTAATCCTGAGAGTACCATTCTTAGTAAGGTTATGGTAGGTAACATTGAATAGCCACTTATTAAGCGGTTGTATTCCAGTTTCAGTAAAATTCCAGCTAAAGTTACCACCTCTTTCCACAGTACCATTATCTGACCAGTTTATCTGGTTATATGGTATAGCCCAGTTTATAGCAAAGCACCCACCTAAAGATACATTATCATAACAGGAATCAAAGGTGAAGTTAAAGCTGATTGGTGAGGGTGGCGGTGGTGGTGGTGCTGGTTCTCTAAAACCAAATACTTGTATTTCCTCTATATTAAAGATAGCAGAACCCTCAAAACCAACGCTATTTAGGTTAAAATGAAGTCTTAAATATCTGGTTGTTATGTTGGTAAAATTAATAGCAAGTTCTACAAATTCATCAGCAACTTGAAAAGCAGTAAACTCAGCAGATGTTATATTCTCCCAAGTCCCAGTTATTAGTGAAGCATTACTAAATGTTTGGCTTGTTGTTGAATTAAATATAGTGACTATAGAACCAAAAGTACCAAATTTACCAGTAGCATGTAAGATAGTCTGATTTATTGTAAAATTTATTTCAGTGTTATTGCCTAAATCAATAGTCATATTAAACTCACAAGGGAGGTTTCCTGAAGTAACTTGCACAAAAAATACTGCATTATTCACAGCATCAGGAAGAAATCCATCTATCATATCAGTTATTGTAGGTATAGTAGTATCAACATTCCCATAATTAGCAACCCACTTACTGTAATTACCCTTATCTGAAGCTCCTGCATCAACGCAAGTTTTAGCTCCATATTCAGTATCGTATTGTATAGTTAGATTAATACCTGGAATAAGAGCACCATAATTAGAACCGTTTATATAACCATACTCTAAAGGTGGGTCAAATAACCTTACACTATAACATTCATAATCATCAGGTATCTTGTATCTTACTTTAATCTTATTCGGGACTGTCTTGTAATTATAATATTTAGAAAGGTAAGAGCCATCCTGCCATTCAGCCTTCATCTGCTTTCCAAAACTAAATGGACTTTCTATCTCAAATGTTTTGTCAAAGGTATTCTCTAAATCATAGATGTAATATTCAAATATCTTTCCTTGAGCATTGGTGAAACAAGCTTGATGAGAAAGTGGAACTGAACTCACATCTCCTAAATAACCATCAAATGTATAGATATCATCAACCCCTATATTATCTTTAAAAGTAGCGTTTCTATAAATTGTGGTTGGAGTACTTGCAATACTGACTGATACATTCCTTAGAGCAGTTACATTTGTGCTATAGTTAGTATAATTTATTGTCTCAGTAATGCTTATAGTTTTATATGTGTAAATTGGTGGTGTTCCATTTATATAATATAATTCTCTATTCTTCGCCCTCATAAGCTTAGAACCATCGAAAATCCTTGTGTATTCATAAGCAGTTGGTTCATATTTGCTTCCATCATAGACACTAACCACTGTTCTTGTTTTATAAATATGAATCTTTACTTTCTCTGGAAGAAGGATATAAATACTTGCAGTTAAAAGAATCATTATCAATATTCCAATCAATATCTTTTTAGACAACGTAACTCACCTGTAAGTCTTCAATGTATGTATCAAGACCACCATTACCAAAAAATTGAACCCTAACTCTTAAATCCTGCCCTGAGAAAGCAAATGTCCTCTCAACATTTAAGGCAAATTCTTCCCAATTCTCACCACCATCAGCACTAAGGAAATATCTTATCTGGTCATTAGGATTCCATCTGGTCTCTGTTGCATTTATAGTAGCCCTTATTACAGTCTGTTGATTAAGGAAGATTGATTTAAATACAGCTTTAGTTACATAAGGAATATCATGTTTTGATGAATCACTCATAGCTAATCTAAATAAGGTTGTATCCCAATTAGCAGTAAAAACTCCACTTGTATCTTTAAACTGAGTTACTTTAAACCGTTCTCTGAATACATTATTAGGACTTACTACATTGGTAATTATAGAACTTCCTCTTCCATCACCACCCACAACTTGCTGTCCACCTCCTTGAGTTCCTGTATTAGTTCCTACTATCCCATTAGTAGAACTGCCTACAATCCAACTATTACCTATAGTCTGAGTAGAGATTATGGAAGCAACCTCTCTTAATCTTTGCACCTCATCAGTTTTCTTCAATAATGGTACTGTAGAATCAGCAGGGTTCAGATTATCTGAAGTGCTTTGATTGAAGATCATTGATTCTGAAAATACCATTTATTCACCTAATACATCAAATAAAGTAATTTTAGTAACTTCTATTGCAGCAGTTTTTGTTACAGCAGCAGTAACTACCTTATGTAATTGAGTTGCTTCACTATTCATCCTTATCTGCCATTCTGTCAAATCACTCCCATTTCCTTGTGCAGAAGTCACAAGATGAGTTACTGAAAATGTGCTACCACTTTGAACAATATCTACATCTGCTTCTGTATCTGCTACAACAGTCTCTAAATCAGTATCAGATGCTAAAGGTAATGTAGTTCCAGTTCCAGCTCTCCCATCATTGATATCTGCTACGATAAGCGCTACTGACCTTGTAATACCCTCATCACTTATAGTCATTTTTTAATCTCCCTCCCTGAAAGCCCTACCAATAAAGTTATGAATTGGTCTATAGGCATATCAATCATCTCAATCTTATTATTATCATTAAGGAACTTTAAAGTGTCTCTTACCCCTTCTTCATAAGTTCCATTTATAACCATCATGTCTCACCTATCTTTGGTTCATCTTCTTCTGTTTCTAATTGTGAAGTCCAATGAGATGGAGTTATCTGATGTGTTACATCCTTGATTCTTAATAATTGCCCATCAATACCATGAGTTAATGCTGTGAAATTAATAAGTTGTCCTGCAACATAAGTTGCTCCTTTTTTTATTGAGATGTTTCCTTTCCACCTAGGATTGCCTCTTCCTAAAGTTATCGCTTTAGCTCTTTGTTCTCCCAATAGTTTTCCCCTCAATCTAAACTTAGCCTTATAATCTGCATCAGTAGAATAAGATTCACCCCAGGAGGTAGTTCCAGAAGAAACATCTATTGTTACAACCCCATCAGCAGCAACAGATATATTCCCTTCAAGAACCTCAAGAGATCTTAAACTAGCATTACCTTCAGAAGCAATCTCCAGCATAGGCAGATATTTCATCTTTAACTTTCTCTCTTTTGAAGCTCTATCATAATAATACCACAAGATACCTATATTATCTAAATCTTTTCCTGCATTGAAGATAACCATATTGATTATATCGAATGTCTTTTTCTTAAGTTTATAGTCTGATACAGTTCCATTAGCATCACTTACTGTTCCAGTGGTAATTGTATAATCAACAGAATCTGCTGGATAAAATTGATGATATCTATTTCTATGATCTACATAAAATCTATTATTTCTATTCTGAACATAAGTTTCTGCTGCAACCTCAGCAGGACTATTAGTGTTTCTGATATCATTAACTTCTTTTACCCATTCATAAACTGGTTTCCATACTTTAGTCATCTGAATCACAGGATAAGCACTTTCATCAATTCTTAAACTCTGGATATAAGCTGGTGGGTCTCCTGTAGCAGCAACATCTAATGCAGCCTGTTGAACATAAGTTCCAGACATTATCCTAGCATCAACACCATATAATCCAGGTTTAGTAAATACTCCTGTAGAGGTATATCCATTAACATTCCCTATTCCATCTGTGGAGTTCTGGATTACATTCTGAGCCATTGTAGGGCAGGTAAACCCCCTATCAAATGTATAAGCTTGAACCCATAATTTATTCAACACTTCATAAGTCTTATCTACACATTTAAGTATTAAGTCTGTTTTCTTATCAGTTAAAACAGTTTCCCATTCCTGTACTTCTGATGTAGTGATTAGGTTAGAGGATTCATCATCAAAGGTTATAGTATCACTTGCAGAATCACTCCACCTTAACCATATCTTGATTACATCCCCTTGTTGTAATTCATTGGCACTATCAAGACTTAAAAGTTTAGCATCAGTTACATATTTATGCAATACAGTTCCATCAGATAATAGTTTCTTTATTGAATTCTTTAAAGTTATATTTACTGTATTTGATTTAGAATCAAGCCCCCTCTTAATTACCATCTTAGTCCAATCAGTAAGTATAGATTCATCTGCTAATCCTTGCCTTCCAAAATAACTTACTCTTGCAGTTAGTATTCCCATTTTAAGTTGTTTCAACTAGTGTTAAAGTATATCTCAATAGTTTTGAATCTGGGGTATGCCTAATATTCATCTTATGTATCCTAACAAATAATACGGGTGTTGTTCCAGCAGTGAACCCACCATCAGATGAAAATGCTGTTGTAGTTACACCCCACGTATCAGTTACATCTCTAAATCCATCTGTGGTAGATGAATAATAAAATAATTTAACTCCTTTAGATTTCACAGCATCTCTAAGATTACTTAGTTTAGTCATATCAGCAGATATTGTCCTATTTGCTATTCCAGTGACTACAAAAGAATCTGCTGAAGAACTCACTACATTTATCTCTGGCCCTTCAAAGAATCCAGAAGAACCATTAGTTTGTGCAGGGATATTAGTATTGTCTATGTTGGAACTTATATCGGTAGTAACTTCTACCCCCTTCAATAAGATTTCACTTCCTGAATTGGCTCTTGAAAAAGCAGTACCTGATGGCGTTGTATTTATTGGACTAGGTTTAACTGCAAATCCTGTATCTATAAATGCTATGTTTGCGATTTTTCATCATCCTCCTGTAGGAGTTCCATTATTCCTATCATTAATCTCTTCAATTCTTGCATCATAAATGCCTACTATTCTATCTAATAACCCTTGTTCTGTGACATCTCCTTCTACAACTATATTAGTAACCTGGCTAGTGGTTTCAGATATTCTTCGTTCTTCCTTCTCTGCTTCTACTCTTGCCATAAATTCCTGTCCTAAACCTATTACTCTTTTAGATAATGGTGCAAACGTAGGTTGTTTTATTGTTTCTATTACTTGTAAACCTGCCTTTTTACCTAATTTAGTGTTAGCAATAGCATTCCATCCAGCAATTAATAGATTTATAGCTAGAATTACTAATCTTATTGGTGCAATCATAAATTCCCAAATTGCATCCCCTATAAACGCAAGGATTTGTAATAGGGTTAAACCCATAGCAGTAAAAGCATTTTTAACACTGCCTGTTTGCTCCCTTAATTTTATAAAGAAGAAAATAATGGCTGCTATTATGAGTGTTAAAACTATCCAAGGAGCTGCGGAAGCCCAAGACCAAAAAGTAAGTTCTTTAAAGAATTTTATTATTTTAAGTGCCATTACTTTTTCCATCCCTATTTTTAATAGATTATAACCTTCAATAAGACCTATTACTCCTAATGTTGTTTGACCTATAACTTGTAATAATCCCCCCCCAATTATTGCACCACCAGTAAATAATCCTATCAACAAAGCTACTTTAGGGTGTTTGCTTATGAATTCAGAAATCCTATTTGTGAGTTGAATAATCCCTTCAATGAATCCAATAACTAAATCACTTTGACTAAGAGCATCCACTATAGAGAATTTAAGGAATTCAAAACCTGCTTGTACCCCTATTAACTGTTGATTAAATCTACTTTGTTCATCAGTCGCAGTAAGATATGTTTTCACTAAAGATTTTAACACAGCATCACCTAATCTCTTTATAGCCATACCTGTAAATAATGCAGACAAACCAAATCCCAACATGCTTCTTTTTACTGCCCTGAGTTGTTTCTCAGTACCCTTTAACCCTTGATTCATATTTCTAATTTTTTGTTGTGCCATGGCTTGTTTTATTTCTATTTCTAGTAATAACTTATCTGCAAATAACATTATTTAATAGCCCCCATCATCTTTCCAAGTATCTCCCATTCTTCTTTCCTATACTCTTGAAAGTATTTTATCTGGTTTAGGAATTTCATATGAGGATAATCCTCCGTAATTGTAACTCCACCTTCTCGTTCCACAAATGCGATAAGTTTTGCATAATCTTTCTGCCAATCATCTGGGTCTTTTGCCTGTGTGAAAAAACGCCTAAGTCGTTCTTCTTTACTTAAGCGTTTATTAGCTTTTTTAGAGTATCACCATCTAAGTTTTCAAGCTTATCCTGTTGTTCTTTAGTCTGCCATCCGAAGGTAATCAACATATCTTTCTGTATCTTGACTTGATTATTCTCAATCCATAACTTAAGTTTAGGTATATCCTTTTCAATAATGGTGCTATCTCTTATAACCATCTCGAAATACTTGTTGTTGAACTCAGCATACAGATAATCAATGCCTTGTTTTGTAGCATTTTTCATTATCTTAGATATGTTAAGATTGTCTCCTTCCCTAGGAATAATCTTATGTTCAATCTCACCTATCTTATGTGTCCATATACCTATTGCTTTTTCATAATCATTTCCCATTGTCTGTTCCTCCGTTCAATAACCCATCTGGGTTTATGTTCGTATCTTCTGGCATATTCTCTTCTTCTGGGATAGTCATAAGTAAAGCACTATATGCTTTTGCTTTGATATGATCTGCCATTATCATATCCCATCTCTTTCCAGAATATTCAGAATTACATTCTTTCATCCATTCATCAAACTTCTTTTTAGGGATACTATTCACAGGCATAGTAACAAACATATTGCCTTGATTATCCCAATTAATCCTAACTCCATTTTCCCACTTCACATTTTCTAAAATATCCTTTTCATTCTTTTCTTTCATATCCTTCACCTGTTTAAGTTTTAAACTCTATTGCTCCATCTTTAGGTAAACACTCACCTTCAAAATCCATCTCAAAGTGTCCATCAGCCCCTGTAGGTTTTATGTCTCCTGGTTTTGTTATGAATACATTTGTAAGCATAACAGTCACTTCTTCTGAAGTGTTATTGTAGATTGCTCTTATTCCACCTAAGAAGTTCTGTTTATATGCTCCTCCTGCTGCAAAGTCTCCCATAGCATATCTAGTTCCTGCCGGACTACCAGCGATTGCCTGAGTAGTTCCTAACCCTAAGATATGAGAGAATTGTTCATCTCCTATAAACATCAGAGTTCCAGATACTTTCCAATTAGTTGCAGAGTTTTGGTGCATCATAGTATTCTGGAAAACTCCGGGTGTAACTCCTGTTGCAGTTCCTACAGTTCTTGCATTTGCACCTATAGTCTGTGCGAAGGTTCCTGCACACCTTATCTGTTCTACTGTCACTTCTGGAATAGTTATCTCTACATTCTTTATTTCAGGCACGTTAGCAGTCATAGGTTCATCTTCTAAAGCAGTAGAAGAATCATAAGTTACTGCTCCTGTGACATATGCTCCTGTTAAATGCCTTGTTTGGAATTTAGTTACCATTTTTTCACCTCAGTCGAAATCCTTTATTTCAAGGACTGTATTTTTTGTTAATGATTTAATCTCTACATCACATTCATAATGCCCTTCATCACCAGTAGGTTTGATTTCACCTAAGTTTACAAAGGGTTTATTCATCGCTAGAGTTGCTTCTTCACTCCCATTCTTCATAACAATGAAGACACAACCAGCAGTAACTCTTACTTGACCTGCTGTATCATCTCCAAAGGTATGCCTATGGTATGTGGTACTTATTGCCTGTCCAGTTCCAGTTACTGCAATAATGAAATCTGGAATCTTTGGTGCACCACCATCATTATGTGCTGTAAACACCAATGTTCCAGTAAGTGTTGCATCAGTCCATGCCTTCTCATCATGCACTTGGTTCTGAAATGAACCTGTTGCTGGTACTCCTGCACCTGTTGTAGTTGATTCTACACCCATCAGATTAACAACTTCTACTCCTCCTTTAGGAGGTGTAAAATTCAGATTCTTAATCTGAATAACTTGAGTAGATGTTGTTATCACTGCATTTGCACTTAATGCTGCACTCCCAGAGAAAGTAACTTGGGAATTAGAATAATATACATTTCCTTGTGCAAAGTGGAAACTTGGAATAAAATTTCCTGCTGCCATTATTTATCACCTTTTGTTTTTTTTATTATATCAATCATTTCTTGCTTTTTCATACTCATACTAATCTCTTCAGTCAAGCCTATGCTAACAGCATAATCATTCAGTTCATCTTTATTCATAGAATCCAAATCAATATCCTTTACTTCAATCCCATCAATCTCATTTCTAAGTCCTTCAGTCATTCCAGTATATGCACTTTTCAATTCTTGTTTGTATTTAATTAATTTTTCATCCATCATTTTATGCTCACCTTTAGTCCTTTAAATATACTTTGAACATTCTTTCTAGCAACCCTACCAAATAATTTCTGTGTTCTTAAAGTAGCAAAATGCCAGAATCTAGGAGATCCAGTAATCCTGTGAGTACCATCACCATAAGTTGTTGCTCTATGTTCATTCCACCAAGGATGTATCCTTTTAAATGGCGCTGATTGATTAACCCATAAATTATAAGGGAAACTCCCTTTTACAGAGGAACTTACTTCCCATTCAGCATCTTTTATAGGTTTGGCCACAATTCCCTTCCTTAAATTACCTGTCTTTCTTGGAGCTAAACCTCTTGCTGTAGCTACCATAAACTGAGCTGCTGCATTAGATGATTTCTTAGCAGCCCTTCTAAGTCGTGAGGCTCTATTTCTCCATTCTTTCTGATATTGACTTAAAGTGTATGTTGGCATTATTTTCTATTCCCTGCTATAATTAATCCAATAACTTTCATTTGTTCATAGGTAAACATATTTCCTTTAACCATATTACATTGAATACAACATAAACCAAGATTCCCAAGTTGATATTCTTTATCATTATCTATCCTATCTATAGTTAATCTTTTTACTTTTATCCTAATACATGGATGTTTCTCTAAATCAGTTTCTAAAATACCACAATAAATACATTTCTTTTTTTGATAAATATACCAATCTGTAAAATCTTCTAAAGATAAAAATTCAATTAATTTATGTGATCTTCCTGTTTTAGCATTATTTTTCATAGTTTGATAAATTCCTTTAGGGGTATATCTAATCGCATTCCTATATTCTTTATTTAATTCCTGCCATTTTTTGAGATAAACTAGTTTATCTCTTCTTTTATTAGGATTTATTCCTTTATTCCAAGGAGGGTTTCCTTTTTTAAATGTCATGCTAGTTTAAACCTCACTATTGATGTCGCAGTATTTACTATTTGATTATTATCTTCAAATATTGAACTGTCATTATCAGTCCAAAAATCTTCCATAGGGATTAATTTATCTGTAGATATGAATGTAGGGATGTTTCCAATGAAAGTATTAAGTAAACTATCTTGTCCAGCATCTATAGCCTCTTTACCATGTGATGATTTAGCACAAAATTGTAATTGAACCTCAATTTCATAATCTACAGTCTGAGCATCCATAGTCAAAGGAGGCACTATAATCAAAGCCTTATTAAGCACAATACAAGGGAATGGGGCATCCTTCTCAGAATATTTAGCCACTATACTATAAGTTTGAAGGTTCTCATCTTTATCATTATATGTAGGTAAATTATCTGATATAAGAGTTCTTAGGGTACTAAATACATTTTGCCTTATAGTTGCTGCTGTTACCATCTTAATCAAGCCTCCTTGATAGTTTTACTATCCAAGCCACCCTTGTATCATTTAATACAAATTTATCTATATCTACAATATCATATACACTATCTCGATATGTAATCTTATAGTTAGTTGTACCAGTTACATCAATGACTACTGTAGCTTTTAAAGCTAATTCATTATCCTCTGTTTTAAGATTACCAAACGGTTCTTTCATGTTTTTTACTAATTCATTGAATGGTACTGCTAATTCAGTAGTCGTTGTTCCATCAGTCTCTACCTGTCCAGAATAACCGATATCAACAGATGATTTAGTATAGGGTGTTATAGTAACAGTTGAACCTATAACATTAATCACACTTGTTACTGCTTCCTTTACTGATGATCCTATTGTCATTAAATAACCTCAATACCTAATTCTCCTAATTCTTGCCATAATTCCTTAACTTCAGGATCTATACTCTTTAGATACTCTGAAGAACTTTTAGCCCCACCTTTAAGCTCTATAGCTCCTATTTTGATATCTCTAGTAGTATCAAAGATAGCACCGGTGGACTTAGTGGTTATTATCTGTTTGGAAGCCAAGAGAATAGTTAATCTCTCAACAACTTTCAACTTAGATGTAACTAACCTATCTGTTGAAGTTCTATCATAACCAGCTACATAAGTTGATTTCCAACTTCTCTTGCCCCATCTAGGGAAATCAGTCAAGAAATCAATTATTCCTGCTTCTGAATCCTCTAACAAGAAAGCACCACTACTTCCAGTCTGTTCTGTTAAAGCAGTCCAACTATCCGCAGCATTAAAAGCGGCTTTATTTATGGATAAAGAAGTGATAGATACTACTGGTTTAAAGTCTGTCTTAACTCTATTCCCTCTAAATCCCCTCATAGAATCACTCCTAGAATTTGCAGCATAATAACCAGAATAATAGGAATCTAAGTTATCATGTGATGTCTCTATAGTGTACCTATCCACAGTATGCACCTCATCTGTTCTAGTAACCCTTTTGAAGAAAGTATGGGTTTTAGTATCAATTAATCCTTCAGCCCTCTGTATGGCCTTGATTATCCTTGCAGCGCTTATATCTGTAGTAGTCTTATTATCCAACTCATCATATACATCCTGCACAGTGCAATAATCTATCAATTCACTATCAGTAACTGAACTTAGAGTTATATCTTGTTCAGTAGAGAAAGCGTTGTCAGTATCTATCGTAATAGTCTCCTGCCCTTCAAAGTTAGTGTAGATTATGTATATTGTGACTTTATCTCCATTACTCCAACCACTAGTGAAGTCATTAAAGTCAAAGACATATAACCCATTTGAATCAGTTGTTTTGCTTATCAATTCATTATTAGTCTCATTTCTAGCTTTTATAGTAGCACTAGCTACTCCTGAACCGCTTTCGGTCACTTGTCCAAATCCTAAATATGGTATCCCAGGCATTTTATTTTTCCTCCAAATAAGCTATATCATTTATCATCTTCCACTCCTTGATTATCATTATAATATCTTAGCACCCCAGCATATAAACCTTCAATTATAGTATCTCTCCATCCTGCTTCTTGTAACAGCCAAAAGTCTCCAAGTAATTCAGCTAAGTTCCTAGTCTTACAAGCTTCATATACATGGTCTTCAAAGTGATAACCTGCATGACTTACTGGATCATGTTCATCATAAACATATCTTTCATTAGGTAATTTAGGTTCATCTTCTCCACAATGCAATCCATCTACACATTCATCAATAGTCTCATTAGTTCCAACTAATCCTTTTAACTTTCTAAACTTCCAGAATCCAACTCCATTATTCACTAGCTTTGTATCTTCTAGAAGAGTAGCTACATAATCCTCTAAACTATCTGGGCTGAATGAATGAATTTCATTATGATTTTCAATTCCTTTTGTAGCATAGTATCTCCAATGCTTTCCACTTTTGCTTCTAGTCCTGCTTAATCTCACTTCATAAGTCATTGTAATACCCATCCTGTTTTACAATAATGATAAAATACTATAGCATAATAACATCTTCTTTGATCGTTCTTAGGCTGACATTCGTTCTGCTCATAAGTCACTCCAGGCTTATCTTCACAAGTCCAGATTTCTTTTAATTCTGGTTCTGGAATTGTTACATTTAGCATAGCCTCTAAAGCATTAAGTCTAGCTTCAATATCAGTATGGTCACAAGTAGCAACTGATATAGTTTCAAACTCTCCTTTTAAGGAATCAAATAATTGGTTAACATCCATTACCTGATTTGAGTAGATTATCTTATAACCTATCTGTTCTGAACTTACTAATGAACTTAATAAAATCATACACAATCCAAATAGTATTAGTTTTCTCATTTTAAATATAACAAACAGCTATATAATCTGAAGTTCCCCAATCCCGTGCACAAGTATCATCTGCCACACTATTACCACTAATTTCAAAGGTGTATTTACAGCTTGTATAATCAAAGACAGCACAACATTCAGTCCCAGTATCTACATCACCAGACGAATCACCATCTTCACATCCGAAGAGTACCATTCTTTCAGATGTTGTTGCGATTGGCATTGTAACAGTTCCAGTAACTACTAAATCTCCGCTTTCAGTTAAAATCATTTCTGTATTTGCAGTATCCCATGCAGCATTTCCATTCTTCCATTCAAAACTAGCACTATCATATTCAATTCCTAAAAGCCAAGGACTTGTACTATCATCATTTTCATTAAATAATATGAATGGTTGCGTATCTGGTGAATCTGATTCTATTTTTAATATTGCATCAGTTGTACTATCTATTATTGACACTTGGTCACTAAAAGTTGAAGTGCTATCAACTTGAAGTGTACCTTGCACATCTAGTTTTGCATTGGGAGTTACATCTGAACCGATTCCTACATTTCCCGCAGGGACTAATACTAAATGATTTGCGTTTGTGCTTATATTTACAGTTCCTGTTACTGAACTTCTTACTGCAAAATCCTGACTTCCTAATTGTATTTTTTGTGCTCCAATAACATTTATATAAGCCCCTGTCCCATCTAATGATAAAATACCTGTATCAATTAGAACATTTCTAGCAGGACTTAGAACAATATCATTTGCATTTGTGCTTACTGTCAAAGCTCCTGTTGCAGCTCTTGAAAATGTTTCTGTGCCACCAAAATTTATTCTTTGGTCAACTCCAATAGTTCCATCAAGAGATAATTGTCCTGTTGTTTGGAGTGCTCCTGCTATTGCGATATTCCCTCCTGTGAGGGTCATTGTTAAAGTTCCTGTTGTTGTTGTTGGAGTTGCAGCAGCATAAAAGAATTGGTGTGTTGCAGCGTTGAAATTACTCGAGCCACCACCCCAGAATAATTGATTAGCTTGTGGCACTCCTCCAAAATTGACATCACTAAAAGCGACTAAACCGACGATGTCTTCTTCTGAATCATCCCCATGTCTTATAACAAAACCACCAAATCTATCTATACTACCAGCTGCATCACTTGTACTCAGTCTCATATTTACTTGGTTTACATCCCCTACAATATCCAAAGGATATAATGGCCCTGTATTTCCTATTCCTACACTATTATCAAAATAAGAATCTCCACTAGCATTTATTACAGCTCCTGTTGAACCGTCTAACTCAAATACGATTATGCTTTCATTTACAAAGCTAGTTCCTGCAGTTACTAAAGTGACATTACTTCTAAAGACTACAGCATCATCAAAAATCTGAAGGTCACTAAATGTATTTCCTCCTTCTAGTTTAGCTAGAGTATTATTCAAGATAACATCTCTGGCTAATAACTCTGTATAGTTCTTGTTTATCTCTGCTTGTAAGAATGTTGTGTTATCATCTAAATTAGTGATTGTGGCAACAGACACACCTCTTTTTATAAAGTCAGAAGCATAGAATTTGGTTGCGTTTACATCTCCTGTTGATGAGATGTTTACTTTTCTTAGTCCTACTATCAGATTATTTATTGTTGCAGTCGATGTTATGTTTAGTGTTGTTAGGTTTAGGAATTTTAGGGAAGCGTCTGTTCCGTTGTAGAGTAAAGATGTGTCTGAGATGTTGTAGATTGTGTTGAATGCTCCTGTGAAGTTTGCTAATTGCCAAGCTGTTAATTTTACTCCATCTGCAAACATTGCAACAGTTGCGTTTACATGATTTCTTGCTATTAAGTTCTCTGCTTCAATATCTCCTGTCGCATTAGTGCTAATTATATTAAGATTTTCTTCTGTTAAATTTCCTAGGATATGTATATTTGGACAATTTATTGTCAGGTTATACTCATCCGTTTCTTTTAGATATATAAAACAAGTGCCGTCACCAAGGTCAATTCTCCCATCTTGCACTGTAACATTCTCTAAAGTAGAACTTAAAGTTGTTGCATTAATCTGTATCTTATCTACCCAAACTTGCCCTCTAATTGGGTGTGTGCTAAAGAAGGATAATTGCAAAGTAATCTTAGATATATTACTCATACCTACTATTGAATCAAAGGTTGTGAAAGTATTAAACTGGTCAATTCCAGAAAGATTAAATATAAAGATATCACCGCTCCCTGAATTGTTATTTAGGCTTATGTTGAAATTTCCACCAGAACCCATATCCTGTGTATTTAATGCAAATGCAAAAGTAAAACTTCCTTCATTAATAGTTGAGAAGTTGGTTTGTATTATAGTGGCTCCTGAGCCTCCAGTTGGTCCAGCTCTTACGCAAAACAACCCATCTCCTACCGTAGCATTAGGACAATCAGTCCCTGTATCTACTGCCCATTCAGATAATCCTTTTCCAGAAGTTGTTAAAGTAAACTCGCCTAAGGTCGCTGTTTCAAAGTCCTCTATAAGATGAACAAAAGTGAAATCTGCTGGAAGCCCTAATTCCCTGATTAATTGGTTTCTTATGTGAACTGGGGCTTGGTACAAGTCTATATCTGTTCCCTCTCTGGCTATTACTCTAAAATCTCCTTCAAATACTGATTGTCCCGTACCAATGTCATCATGTATAAATAATTGAGTTCCTTCAAATACAAAAGAAGCTATTGTAGTCTTATTCTCTCCAGTATTATAATCAGCGAAAGGTGTTATTCCAAACCTATTTAGATTCTTTTCACAATTAGTTAATTCAGAAGCGTTTGTTTCACCAAGGCTTGGCAATGCACAAAGGCTATTATGTAGATATGCTCCTGAATCGTTTTTAACAGAAGTAAGAATAAAGACTGGTTCAGCAGTGAATATATCCAGAAAGCTAAAAGCTTCTTCTCCTGCAGGTAAACTTTGGTTAGTTCCAAACACTATGGAATTATCCAGTCCTGAAAAGGCAGAGAATGCTGGGTTATTTCCAAAAGCTATTATGGAGCCATCTGGAGCAGATAGACTGAATATATTCTTTATTGGATTCATATGTAAGTCCATAGTTCCATTGAAGTTAGATATACCTGTAACATTAAGATTAGTAACATTCAAATCCTTTAAAGAAACGTCTGTTCCATTCTGAAGATAATCATTAGGAGTTACATTAGTACCTCCAATAGTTACTGAATTTGCTACAACTTTATCAACTGATAGATTATCCAGAGTCATTGATTGACCTGATTGATTTAAATCCAATACCCTATCAAGCCTATATAACTCAGCAAGAGTTCTATATCTAGGTGCAGCATAAACTATAAGGGACATACTGATTATTAAGATCAATAATAATATCCATTTCTTCATCCAAATACCTCATCATAAGTCTGATAAGTTAAATTAGCCCTATTAGTCCAATTACTAGCGAAATTTGTTGTTCCTTTAATATAAAGATACTCTGAAGTTGATTGGACAAACTTCTGTATATACCATTCTCCGCTAGTCTTTATATAACCAAAAATCCTATTTTGGTCATCACCACCTGCAAGACCATACTCTGCTAATGGATTAGCAGTGTCTTTTGTAGGCAACGGGTTATCCCTAGTTATAGGATTATTACCTACTGAATGAAGAATGGTCTGAGTAGAACCCCCTGTAGTGTCTATAGCTAAGGTCCTTAATGCTAGGGTTATATCTGCTTCTCTCCAGAAACCCTCTACAACAAATGTGAAATTAAGTAGTTCATTATTAAATGGGTCAATAACACTAACTTTTACTGTTTCACCAGAGACATAACCAACAGTAGCTAAATCAAATAGATAGATACCATTACTAGTAGAAGTGAACGATTTTGTAGTTATGGAGGTCTTGACTTTGATTGTTGCGCTAACAACAACATCGCCAATAGAATCTAGAACAGTTCCAAAAATGGGATAAGCTACATAT
>SDBT01003526.1_pt1 | contig 27001 bp, 33 predicted proteins | sample 2277101 | NCBI WGS metagenome assembly SDBT01 (sample SAMN10404973, study PRJNA504765) | marine sediment metagenome | isolation source: marine sediment core GS10_PC15, 103 cmbsf | place: Arctic Ocean: Southern Knipovich Ridge | collected 2010 | reverse complement strand
CATCTCGCCATTGGCAATGTATTCGGCAATCTTCTCCACGATGCTGGTCTGCGGGGTTATGGGATAAGCAGCGACCACATCGACGTGGGCCAGCTTGGCCGCCTGGGCTACCGCCTCATTGGCCGTTATGAATTTTTTAATTGGCATTTTGGTGGCCATTGATTATCCACTTTCCTGCTCGACCATTTCTATTGCTCCTGTCGGACATTCTTTGACGCAGATGCCACAGCCCTTGCAGTCCACGAAATCGAAGGTGACCCTCCGGTTTGTCTCGTCCTGGGTAATGGCCCCCTCAGGGCAGAAAACCCAGCAGAAGAGGCAGAAAGTGCACTTCCCCTTCAGAACGGGCTTGGCCGTGCTCCAGCTCCCCATCCTGGTGGGTATGGTACCGGCCTTGGATACGGGTCCCGGGATTGACTTCTCCTTCTTCATTTCCCCCCGACCTTCTGGTAAGCTGCCTCAGCCGCCGCAATATTGCGGTCGACGATTTTCTCCGGCAGTGTGCCGGCGATGGCCTTCTTTATGGAATCCAGGCTAACGATGTCGGTGGCGCCAGCCAGCGCGCCGAGCATGGCGGTATTGACAATGGCCACACCGATATACTCCCGCGCGATTGCCGTTGCATCCACGGTGGTGACATTGAGAGAATCCGGTATTTTCTTTAACTGCGCCTTGGATTTACGTGTATTGACCAGGATGGTAGCTCCCTCACGGGCGCCATCCGTTATGTTAACCACATCGAGCAGGGTATCATCGAGCACAATGATTACCGTCGGGTGATAAATCTGGCTGCGGGTCCGGATGGCATGGTCGCTGATGCGGGTAAATGCCTGGACAGGAGCCCCACGGCGCTCTGCGCCAAAGCTGGGGAAGGAAACGGCATATCTGCCTTCATAAAGGGCGGCGGCACTGCCCAGCATACTGGCGCCGAGGACAGCCCCCTGCCCACCTCTCCCATGCCAGCGCACCTCTTCAAGATGCTTTCTCTGGTTCATTTCAGCCCATTATATCACAGCGTAGATTACACGCAAAAAACAACTTACTTTCAGAACACCCGCCATATCAGACGATCGGGCCGAGCGTGTACAGGCCGGAAAAGATGTCTAGCCAGCTTCCAGAGCGGACGGTAACTTGACGCCAAGTCGCTCAGCGACCTGACGCAGGTTCTGCACAGTGCGCTCCGGCAGTGGAATACCATTCTGGGAACGGTCCAGGTATGTGCGGTACTCGGGCTCGCCGGGCACGAATATCTCATCAACTCCATCCGCTTTGGGCAGCGCTTTGATGCCGTCGATCAATTCGTCGATATTCTCTTTGTATTCCTCCAGGTCGGTGAACTGGCTGATGTCAACGGCGATGAAAACGCCGTTCTGGATATGGCGCTGGTAGTGCGCAGGGCGGTCACCGATTACCTTCACTTCCTTCTCTTTCAGAGGCGGGCCAGGTTCACGACCAAACAGCGTTGGCCCCAGCATCGGGTTGCCCATTATCACGCTGGAGAGACATTCAAACATCATCGACAGGCCCGAGCCTTTGGCTCCACCGAAAGGAAGCAGAATCCCCGCCTTTTTGGGGTCGGTGGCGGGATTGCCTTCTCTGTCAATGGCCCAACCCTGAGGTATCGGAATACCCTTGTCAAGAGCCAGGGTGATTTTGCCCGCCGCGACCACGCTGGTGGCCATATCCAGCATCAGGGGCTGGTGCCGTTTCGCCGGCACCGTGATGGCTATGGGGCTGTTATGTATTCCCGCAGCCCTGGCACCAAACGGCGCCATATTGGGCGGGCTGCATACCCAGGTTATCCCCGCCATCCCCTGCTCCGCCGCCATCAATGTGTAATAGCCCATGGCCCCCTGATGCGTCGTATTGCGGATGGCCGCCCAGCACACTCCCGCCTGCTTTGCCTTCTCCAGCGCCCGTTTTACGGTGAAAACGGTGACCACCGGACCGAGGGCCCGGTCAGCCTCAACAAAGATGGTTGCCGGTGTCTCTTTCAGCACCTGAATATTCGGCCTGGGATTCATCACTTCCCTGTCTATCCATTCCATATAGGTCGGAATCAGCATTACGCCGTGGGAGTCGACGCCCCTGAGGTTGGCCCAGGTCATCACCGACACCTCGGTTTCGGCATCTTCGGGCGGCATCCCCAGCTTGATAAAGATTTCCCTGGCGAACGCCTTCAAAGGCTCCCAGGCAACTCGCACTTCGTTAGCCATAGTCCCTCCTTTACGGTAATTTCTGGAATAAACCACTTGATTGTAATGCGCCTGAACTCTTGCCGTCAAGCGTCAGCTGGACGACGGGTATCAATTGAAGTTAAACTAACCGGAGGTACTATCGCGTGAGTTCGAACCAAGAATCATCCCTGCTATATGAGGACACCGCCGAATATGACCTCTGGCTTAAACTGCTGCTCGGCGGAATTCTGGCTTTTACCTTCGTTATGGGCTTTTTTCTTCTGACTGTGGATAGAACCGGCGCCTATATTTTCCTGGGGGTAACCGTTTTTGATGCCCTGCTGTTCTATGCCATCCTGCCAAAGCGTTACCAGATATGGACAGACAGGGTGAGAATCGCGCTGGGGCGACCTCTTGCCGTGAACATCCCGCTGGCAACCATACAAGAAGCGCGCCCGGCTCCCGGAAGCAAGGCTTTCGCCTACTGGGGCGTTCGCTTCGCCACGTCGTTAAAAAACGTGGTGGAAATCGTGCGACATCGTGGCTTGAACTTCGTCATCTCGCCGTCCAACCGCGACCTCTTTCTGGAGCGCCTGGCGGAAGCCCTCAAGGCCCAGAGCGATAGCTGATTACTATTTGCCGCGCAGGTAGTCCTTCGTCTCCTGCGCCAGCCCTGTAAGAAGCTCGTTCAGTTTCAGCGGCGGGACGTATACGCAGAAAATTTTCAGCGTCTCGGTCTCGCTGGTATTACAGCATTCGTGCTCCACACCCTTGGGGGCGATGATGACCGAGTCCGTTTCCAGCTTGACGGCTTCGCCATTCATCAGGCATTCGCCGCGCCCGACAAAGTACATTATCTCGTCACTGTCCGGGTGGGTGTGTTTCCCGGTGCCGCTTCCCGCCGGTATATGCGAGAAAAGCACGGTCGCCGTCTCATAGCCAGTCGTCTCGGGGCAAGCAATAAGCTTCAGGTATCGTTCCCTCGGAGGGTCTACCTTTACCACGGGAAATTCCCATCCACGATATACCTGTACTGACATGTTTCCTCCTTTTTCCTTGTATTATAACGCGCAGGGCGAATATAATAAAAACAATCGTACGGATGCCATGAACAATACCATCGTTATGATTCACGGGATGTGGAGCGGTGGCTGGTACTGGGAGAATTATGGCCAATTTTTCACAGACAGGGGATATGACTGCCTCACTCCTACATTGCGCTTTCACGATGTGGACCCCAAAGAGCCACCCCACCCCGAACTTGGCACCACCAGCCTGCTTGATTATGCTGCCGACCTTGAGGATGAGATAAGGAAACTCGACCACCAGCCCATTATCATGGGGCATTCGATGGGAGGGCTGCTGGCCCTGATGCTGGGCAGCCGGGGACTGGCCAGAGCCCTGATTCTGCTGACACCGGCACCACCGAGAGACATCATGGCGCTGAAACTGTCCTCAATAAGGGGATTCTGGAGTTGTCTGACCACCTGGGGCTTCTGGCGCAAACCCTGCCGGCAGACTTACGCTGAAGCCGTCTACTCAACAATGAATTTACTGCCTCCAAAGGAGCAAAAAGAAACGTACGACAAGCTGGTATTCGAGTCGGGGCGGGCAGCGTTTGAAATCGGTCTCTGGTTTCTCGACCGCAACAGAGCTTCAGAAGTTGACGCCTCCAGAATTACCTGCCCCGTCCTCGTGATTGGCAGCGCCCACGACCGTATGATGCCGGCCTCAATAGTGCGGAAAATCGCGGACAAATATCAGGGGATAGCCATCTACCGTGAGTATGCCGACCACGCACACAAGATTATCCTGGAACCGGGCTGGCAGTACATAGCAGAGGATATCGATGACTGGCTCAACCAGGTATTACCAAAAAGCTGAACTAAAGCAGCATTAGCTCAGGAGGAATTATATGGTGGAAAAGAACCCGGATACCGAAGGACTCGCCGAGCGCATTCTGAAACTGGCCGAACTTGTCGAGTACCAGGAAGGCTCGGTGGTCAGCCGCACCATCATTGACCAGAAAACGGGCACTTTGACCCTGTTTGCCTTTTCGCAAGGACAGGGATTGAGCGAGCATACGGCGCCTTTCGATGCGCTGGTCCACCTGCTCGATGGCCAGGCCGAAGTTACCATTTCGGGCAAAAGCTACCTTTTGACAGAAGGGGAAACCATCATCATGCCCGCCAATAAGCCGCACGCCCTGAAAGCGATAAAGGCTTTCAAAATGCTGCTGGTAATGATACGTTCCTGAAGGGAAGCAATAGCACCGGATTCAGAGCTGCCCCTGCTCACGATTCAGATAAGAGAGAAGAGAGGGCACATCGGATAAATAGTCCTCCGGTTTTTTCTTGCTTTCTTTGTTTGCGTCCTTTTTCCGCAGCGATTTGGTGAAAAAGACCTTTTTCGGCAGTTTGTAGTCGGCCATGCGGCTCTGACAGAAATTCCTTATCTCCTGCTCGGTGGCACTGGTTCTGTCCTTCAGCTTAACAATCGCGCCCACAATCTCGCCGCGCAGCCGGTCCGGAATGCCGACCACGTCCGCTGCCGCCACCTTAAAATAGCGGCACAGCACCTTTTCAATGTCACCTGGCCATACATTCTGGCCCTTCAGGATAATCATGTCCTTCTTCATACCGGTGAGATAAAGATAGCCATCTTCATCAACGTAACCCAGGTCGCCGGTCTGGAGCCAGCCGTTTTTTATCACCTCGGCGGTATCCTGCGGATTATTATAGTATTCCTTCATTATGGGGCCCCGGACGACTATCTCGCCGGCCTGATTGGAGGGTAGCATGTTGTGGCCATCATCGGCCGCCCTTATTTCCCATCCGGGTAAAACTTTTCCCGATGAACCCAGTTTCCGCGGGTCGCCCGGAGGATGATGCGTAATATGAGACACCGACTCCGTAAGTCCCCAGATATCGAGGATGTCAGCACCGTAGTAGTATTTGAACCTCTCTATTATGTCAATGGTCAGCTTGGCGCCGCCGCTGCCCCATAATCTAATCGAGCTGGTGTCATACCGCAGACCCTCTCGCTCGGCAACGTTTATGGCCAGCGCGTAGATATAGGGCACCCCGAGATACATGGTTCCTTTTTCACGCTCAATGGTTTCCAGAAAGCTGGTTATAGACCGGCCTGTACCGGGCACGATAACCACCGTGCTCCCCTTCTGAATGGAGCCCAGCATTGCCGAAGCCATTCCGAACATGTGGTACATGGGCAGCGCAAACATCATCATCTTGTCTCGCTCCGTCTGTTGAAATCCGTCACCGGAAACAATCGCCTCGAAAACCAGGCTCCGGTGGTCAAGCACCGTTCCCCGGGGCTGGCTCGTCGGCCCACTGGTGTAGGAAATAACCCCGATGTCGTCCGGATTTATTTCAACATCTACTTTTTCTGCGGAATTATTCGCCAGTATTTCTGCGTAGCTGGGAAACTTGCCTTCACATCTTCCGCCCAGGTCGATTACCTGCTCAATCGCTTCAAAGCGGGAAAGGACCGGTATTACAGGCTCCAGCAGGTCGCTCTCCGCCACCAGTATTTTCGGCTGACAGTTATCCAAAACAAGCGCCAGCTCATTGACCTTATAGCGGATATCCAGCGGGACCGGGATAGCCCCAGCCTTTATGGTGCCAAAGTAGGTGCTAACGAATTCCGGGCTATTGGCCATTAACGCGGCAATGCGGTCGCCTTTCCTGACGCCCATCGCCAAAAACGCATTGGCCAACCTGTTGGCGGCTTCGTCCAGCTCAGCATAGGAAACGTGGCGCTCGCCACAGATAATAGCAGTATTGCTGGCATACCTCTCAGCCGCCGCTTCAAGCATCTGTTTTAAATCTGTTACTTGTTTCACCATAATGAGCCTTATGGGGAAGGGGGGACTCGAACCCCCACGTCTTGCGACACCAGATCCTAAGTCTGGCCCGTCTGCCAGTTCCGGCACTTCCCCGGATTGTGGTATGAATGCAATGTCCCTCGGGGTAAGGACGACTGTTAGGTAATACTATAGCATTTTGACCCTGCTCACTCAAGAAAAGGGACGTATTGGTATGCCTGTTTTTCGCCGTTAAAATGGAGTGATTTCCAAATGAAATTCGGATTGAGGCCGCCAACACCATGATGTAAAATAGCCTATAATATAAGTGCGTGAGCATGGCAAGGAGGTGAAAATGAAACTGTGGCAGGGGATTTTATTAATCATATTCCTGTTGGCAATTATGCCGCTTTCCGCCTGTGAGTACCTGGGCTGGGGAAGCCAGCAGCAAGTCTCTGAAGAGCAGATAAAAGCCTACCAGGAATACAACCAGAAACTAAAAGAATACCGGGAACAGCAGCAGGAGTACCGACGGCAGGTTATTGAAGCCTACAACGAACAACTGACCGAAGCCTATAAGGAGTACAGCGAGGGGTTAAATCAATACTATGAAGACCGCCAGAAGGCTATAGAAGAGGCGATTACTCAAGGCGAATAATAAATCCGGCAGTAATTAAGTCAGAATTTTATTGAACATCCAGGAATTGTATCGTTATGCCAATCAAACAGAACGTGCAGCAAATATTAAGTGAATTGCCAGAGGGCGTGCAGCTGGTAGCCGCGGCCAAAACCAGAACGCCGGAAGAAATCCTGGAGGCAGTTGATGCCGGCGTGCAGCTCATCGGTGAGAATTACGTCCAGGACGCAGAAAGGGCTTATGCCGTAGTCGGTAACAGAGCGAAATGGCACTTCATCGGCCATCTGCAGCGAAACAAGGTGAAAAAAGCGGTCAGGCTCTTTGACCTGATTGAGACCGTGGATTCCTGTGAAATCGCCAGGGAAATCGACCGGCGGTGTGCAGAAATAGGCAAGATTATGCCCATACTGGTCGAGGTAAATATCGGGAAGGAACCGCAAAAATCAGGCGTGCTCCCGGAAGATACCGAACAACTGCTAAAGGATATCTCAGCACTGCCCAACATCAAGGTAATTGGGCTGATGACCATGGGACCGCTCTCCGAAAACCCGGAAAATTCCCGACCCTACTTTATAGCCATGAAAAAACTGTTTGAGCGCATGAAAGAATTAAACATGCCCAACGTTGAGATGAGCTACCTGTCAATGGGAATGACCAGCTCTTACCACATCGCCCCCGAGGAAGGTGCCAACATTGTCAGAATAGGCACCAAAATATTCGGCGAAAGGAAATACCCGTGAAATAACACAGCATCTTGTATTTTATAAAAAACAGTGTTATACTCTATTGGAAAGACTAGAGTGATTTTATCAAGTGGGTTTCATCCCCACTTTTTTAATTATTGGCGATAGTGAGGAGTTAAGTCAGAGATGAAAAGCGATTTTCTACTGGCCATAACTCAGCTTTCTGCGGAAAAGAATCTGCCCAAAGAGACAGTCCTGTCCGCCGTGGAAGCAGCACTGGCTTCCGCCTACCGGAGGGATAGTTTTGCCCCGAACCAGAACATCACGGTCAGAATAAACACCAATAGCGGTAGAGTTGAAGTGTGGGCGGAAAAAACGGTGGTGGAACGGCCGGCTGACACGCGACTTGAAATATCACTGGAAGAGGCACGCCGGTTCAAATCAGATGCTCAGTTGGACGATTTACTCATGGTGGAGTCGACCCCGCACGATGCGGGGCGCATCGCCGCCCAGACGGCAAAGCAGGTCATCCTCCAGCGACTGCATGAGGCGGAACACAGCGCCATTCTGGAGGAGTACGCCGAAAAAGAAGATGAGATCGTTACCGGACTGATACAGCGCATTGAGCCCGGTCAGATCTACGTTGACCTGGGGAGAACCGAGGCCATACTGCCCGCCCCGGAACAGGTGCGCACCGAAAGGTATCGAGTTGGCCAGCGCCTGAAAGTCTGCATTATTCAGGTCCTCAAGACAACCAGGGGACCACGGGTGGTGGTCTCACGTTCCCACCCCGATTTGCTCCGCCGTCTCCTGGAACTGGAAGTACCGGAAGTCTACAACGGCTCCGTGGAGATAAAAGCCATCGCCCGTGAAGCCGGATACCGGAGCAAGGTAGCCGTAGCGGCACGCCAGGAAGGAATCGACCCGGTAGGCTGCTGTGTTGGCCTGCGCGGCATCAGAATACAGAACGTCGTCAATGAATTGAACGGCGAAAAGATAGATGTTATCCAGTGGAGCCCGGATGTCGCTGCTTTCATCACCAACGCACTGAGTCCGGCCCAGATTGTCAGCGTTGGCCTGAGTGAAGAGGAAAGGATCGCCACGGTAGTGGTTCCGGATAAGCAGCTCTCCCTTGCCATCGGTAAGGAAGGTCAAAATGCCAGGCTGGCTGCCAAGCTGACCGGCTGGCGAATTGACATCAAGAGCGCCTCCAGTGCAGAGGCGGAAAAAGCGGCCGCCAGACCGGCACCAGCGGTTGAGGAAAAAGAAGAGGTTGTCACCGGGGAAGAACCGGCGGCAGAAATACCGGAAATAGTCGAACCGACTCCAGTTTCTGCGGAACCAGTCGAGGCGGTGGGTGTGGAACAGGCTAAACCACCGCTAACGGTGGAAGAGGTATTCGCCGAACCTCCAGTATTTATTCAACCTCAGGTAACAGAGGAGAAAACGGAGATCAGGTTCGCGGAAGACATTATGGGGCCAAAGCCAGATAAACCAGGAGACAAAGCCAAAAAGAAGAAAAGGAAAGTGGCTTCCGCCAGGGAAGGTGCCGAGGACGGTATCAGGATAAAAAGAAAACAGCGAGATACAGATATCTCAGGTGAAGATGAAGGGTACTAGTTCCCATCGCACCAGACATGCACCGCAGCGAACATGCCTTGGTTGTCGGCAGGTAAAAGCAAAGCGTGAACTGATTCGAGTCGTAAACACGCCGGATGGCAATATAGAAGTCGATATTACCGGTAAAAAAACGGGGCGCGGCGCCTATCTCTGCCCGACCTCCCAATGCTGGGAGGCGGGGCTTAAAGGCAATCGACTTGACCACGCGCTGCACAGCCGCCTCAGTCAGGACGGCCGGGAGCAGCTTATGAAATACGCCGAAGAACACCTGAAAGGAGTCAACAGTGCCTCGGGCGAAAAAACCGGCTAAAATGGTCGAAGCGGAAGCTAAAGAAGCAGCCCAACCACCTGAGACCGCCAAAGATCAGATAGAGATTCCACACTCGCTGAGCGTGCGGCAACTGGCTGACCTGCTTCACGTCAGCGCCATTGATATCATCAAACAGCTTATGCGAAGTGGCATCATGGCCAACATCAATCAAATCGTTGACTATGACACCGCGTCAGAGATAGCCACCAGTTTGGGCCATGAAACGCGTCTGAAACCGCGGGCTGCAGAAGGCGCTGCCAGCGCCATCCGTGAGATAAGAAAACGTCGCAAGCTCCAGGTCGAAGAGTCGGGGAACCTGCAGTTACGTCCCCCTGTGGTGACGGTTATGGGCCATGTAGACCACGGTAAGACACGATTGCTGGATGCCATCCGTCAGACCAATGTCATGGACACCGAGGCCGGCGCCATTACCCAGCACATCGGCGCCTATCAGGTGACGGTAGACGAGCAGAAAGTCACCTTCCTGGACACTCCCGGGCATGAAGCGTTCACCGCCATGCGAGCCCATGGTGCCCAGATAACCGATGTTATCATCCTGGTGGTGGCGGCGGATGACGGGGTAATGCCGCAAACGCAGGAAGCGATAAACCACGCCCGTGCCGCGGAGGTGCCTATTATCGTCGCCATCAACAAAATCGACAAGCCGGAAGCAGATCAAGACCGGGTGAAGCAGCAACTGGCGGAAGCAGGACTACTGATTGAGGAATGGGGAGGAGACATCGTTTGCGTGCCCATCTCGGCGAAAGAGAAAATAGGTATTCAGGAGCTTCTTGAGAACCTGCTGGTTGTGACCGAGATGGAAGAGCTTAAAGCCAATCCATCGGGGCCGGCCTCCGGAGTGGTCGTTGAAGCGGAGATGGACCGAACCCGCGGCCCAATGGCCACCATACTGGTGAACAACGGTACTTTAAAGCCCGGCGATACTGTTGTCGTTGGTGGCACGTCGGGCAGAGTCAGGGCCATGCTGAACAACCTGGGCAAACAGGTGAAGAAAGCCGGACCGGCTACGCCGGTAGAAATCCTTGGTCTGGATAGTGTGCCGCAGGCTGGGGACATCCTGACCGCAGTGACCAGCGAGCAGCAGTCACAGGCACTGCTGGAAAAACACCGTAGAGAAATAGAGGAAAGAACCTCGGTTACCGCCAGGTCAGTAAGTCTACACAACCTGTATGATAAAATAAGCAGTGGCCAGGTCAAAGGGCTCAATGTCATCCTGAAGGCAGATGTTCAGGGTAGTATCGAGCCAATCCGAAGCTCTCTGGAACAATTGAGCACCAATGAAGTTCAGGTGAGAATCCTCCACAGCGGCACCGGCAATGTGTCGGAGAGTGACGTGATGCTGGCCACCGCTTCCAATGGGCTCATCGTTGGCTTCGGCGTCAGCACCGACGAAGCCGCCCGCCGGCTGGCAAGCACGGAGGGGGTTGACATCCGCCACTACGACGTTATCTACAACGTCGTTGACGATGTGGAAAAGGCGCTCAAGGGTCTGCTGGAGCCCGAACTAGTGGAGGTTATTGAGGGACACGCCGAAATTCGGGCCGTTTTCTCGGCGCCAAAAGGAGCACAGGTGGCCGGTGTCTACGTTTTGGACGGCAAGGTCAGCCGCAATTCTTCAGTGCGGGTCCGCCGCGGTGAGGAGGTTATCAATGACACCGCCGTCAGCAGTCTGCGGCGGTTCAAGGACGATGTCCGTGAAGTAGCCACAGGCTATGAATGCGGTATCAGCCTTAAGGACTTCGGCGATTTTCAGGTTGGCGACCTGCTTGAATTCTACCGGATAGATAAAGTTGCCTAACCCGGAAAGTACAAACTCCAGGAGCCTATATCGTGTCTCATCGGATTGAACGTATAAACCAGCTCATCCGTCAGGAAATCAGCGAACTGCTGCAGCGCGAAATCAAAGACCCAAGGCTCAGCAAGTTCATTGCCGTAACTGAGGTTACTACTTCCCCGGACTTCAGGCGCGCCAAAGTTTATATCAGCTTCATCAGCAGTCAACAGCAAAAGCAGGATGCGCTCGATGCCCTCGCTGGTGCCTCAAACTTTTTCCGCAAAGAACTGGCCCGAAAACTCAGGTTGCGGCACATTCCAGAGCTCAGCTTCCACTGGGATGATTCCATCGAGCACGGCGTACATATCATGGACCTCATCGACCGGGTGAGTTCTTCAGACCACGAAAAATCCTGACTCTTTGGCTAATTGTGGATGGCATTCTGAACATAGACAAGCCCCAGGGTATCACCTCGTACCGCGTGGTAGCGCTGGTGAAACGGCTCAGCGGCGAGCGCCGCGTGGGGCATGCCGGAACCCTCGACCCGATGGCCACCGGTGTACTTCCGGTCTGCCTCGGGCAGGCGACGCGCGTTGTCGAGTTTCTCACCGATGCCACCAAGGCGTACCGGGCCGAGATTGAACTCGGGGTAACCACCGATACTTATGATGCCAGTGGCAATGTTATCCAGCGGGAGAACCCCTCCGGCATCCGCCTGGAGCAGGTGGAAGCGGCACTGGTTTCCTTCCGCGGCGTTATCCTCCAGACACCGCCAATGTACAGCGCCATCAAACATCAGGGGAAGAAACTGTACGAACTGGCCCGTGCCGGAATAACCGTAGAGCGTAAAAGCCGGCCAGTGACAATATACAGTCTGGACATTGTTGACTTTCAGCCACCGCTCGTCACCATCGAAGTAGAATGCGGTAAGGGCACGTATATCCGCTCACTGGCCCATGACCTCGGGCAGGTTCTGGGCTGCGGCGCCAGCCTCAAAAGCCTGGTCCGCCGGCGCTACGGTCCGTTTGACATCGAGAATGCGGTGAGCGTACCACGGCTTGAAGACGCCTTTCGCGGCGGCGGCTGGGAGCATTTTGTTCATCCCATGGATTCCGTGCTCTCGACATGGCCGGCGGTGGTGGTCGATGAGGCCACAGAGCAGGCGGTCAGAAACGGGGTATCGGTCGCTCTGCCATTGGAGCCATCCAGCGGCAGCCGTTGCCGGGCCTATACTGCTGACGGGCATTTCCTGGGCGTGCTGCGCTTTGGCCCGGAAAAAGGGCAGTGGCACCCGGAGAAGGTCTTTCAAAATAGCGGCCAGTAGCTGCCAGGCTTACTTTATGATGCGCGTCGCCGAGCGAAATCACTTGACAGCACACGCCTAATAAAGGTATAGTGTCAACCGATGCTCGGAAGGGGGAGAAGCCTAATATGGGAAAAGTAAACGTGGCCATCATCGGCGTTGGCAACTGCTCTTCATCTCTTGTCCAGGGGGTGGAATACTATAAGAACGCCAAAGCAAACGAGTTTGTGCCCGGATTAATGCACGTGAATCTCGGCGGCTATCACATCAGCGATATCAACTTTGTGGCCGCTATTGATATTGATAAAAACAAGGTGGGTAAAGACCTGGCCGAAGCTATCTATACCCCACCGAACAACACCTTTAAATTCTGCGAAGTACCACCTGCGGGTATTATCGTGCAGCGCGGTATGACCCATGACGGTCTGGGAAAATACCTGTCCCAGATGATACAGAAAGCACCCGGCCCCACCGCCGATATCGTCAGTATTCTCAAGGAGACCAAGACCGATGTCGTCATCAACTACCTGCCGGTTGGCAGTGAAGAGGCGACCAAGTGGTATATCGAGCAAATCCTGACCGCGGGCTGCGGCTTGATTAACTGCATTCCCGTTTTCATCGCCCGCGAGAAGTACTGGCAGAAACGCTTCGCCGAACGAGGTGTCCCCGTTATCGGCGACGACATTAAATCGCAGGTTGGCGCCACCATTACCCATCGCGTGCTGACACGCCTGTTCCAGGACCGCGGCGTCAAGCTGGAGCGCACCTACCAGATGAACTTCGGCGGCAATACCGACTTCTATAATATGCTGGAGCGGGAAAGGCTTGAATCCAAGAAAATTTCCAAGACTAACTCGGTTACCTCGCAGCTTGATTACAAGATGAACCCTGACGATATCTACGTTGGCCCCAGCGACTACGTTCCCTGGCTGCTCGACCGCAAATACTGCTACATCAAAATGGAAGGCCGCACTTTCGGCGATGTGCCGCTGAACCTGGAACTGAAGCTGGAGGTCTGGGACAGCCCCAATTCCGCCGGCGTGGTCATCGACGCTATCAGGTGCTGCAAGCTGGCCATGGACCGCGGGATTACCGGAGAGCTGGTGGCACCATCCGCTTATTTCATGAAGTCGCCTCCGGTCCAGTACACGGATGCGGAAGCGCACCAGATGGTGGAAAAGTTCATCGCCGACATGGCTAAAGCCAAAGCAGAGAAACCATCCAAGTAACACTTCACGAGGTTTTCAGACAGCAACTGGCGAAGCAAGGGGATTATTTGGGTCTGAAGAATGGAAGGGAGCTCGGTTAGCATCACCTCAAAAAAGGGGCCATTCAAGTCCAGGTTAGCCGAAGTCCGAAAAGTCACTGCCCATCGTCTTTCCTACCCAATAGTGCGGCTTCTGGCCAGGACAGGAATAACTCCAAATGCTCTGACCTGGTTTGGCCTGTTGCTTTCCCTTGGGGCAGCGGTACTTATTGCTCTCAAACAGCCATTCGCCGCCGGCTTTGTGGTCCTTTTTGCGGGACTTTTTGACATGCTTGATGGAGCACTGGCCCGCTTCACCGATAAGATTACAAAGTTCGGTGCCATACTTGACTCAACTCTGGACCGCCTGGGTGAGGTGGTCGTTTTGCTCGGTCTCCTGATATTCTTTGTCCGGGAGCTTTCAATACCGGGGATTCTTGTTGTCGGTTTCACATTGCCCGGCGTGCTACTGGTCAGCTATCTTCGAGCCCGGGCGGAAGCGGCTGGCCTGACCGGTGAGGTAGGTTTCTTCACCCGTACGGAGAGAGTAATCATATTATCACTTGGACTCCTGCTAAGTGGCATTGACTACGCATTGATTATATCGCTGGGTATCATCGCTTTTTTCAGCTACGTGACCGTTATCCAGAGACTTCTTCACATATGGTACCAAACAAAGAGAGACTAGTTATCATATTATTTTCAGGGAGGCTCTAATGCCAGTAATTGCCATTATTGGAGCTCAGTGGGGAGATGAAGGAAAAGGAAAGATAGTTGACCTGCTTGCCGAGCAGGCAGACATGGTGATGCGTTTTTCCGGCGGGGATAATGCCGGACACACCGTGGTCAATCAGTTGGGTAAATTCGCATTACACCTCGTCCCCTCCGGTATTTTCTCTCCCAAAGCCGTCTCTGTTATCGGAAACGGTGTGGCAGTCAACCCCCGCGTTCTGTTCGATGAGCTTGACGGGCTCAGGCAGCGCGACGTAGATACCTCACGTTTGTTCATCAGCGACCGGGCCCATCTGGTGATGCCCTACCACATCCTTCTCGACGGACTGGAGGAGGAAGCACGGGGAGGCAAGGCCATCGGAACCACACGCAAGGGCATCGGCCCCGCCTTTGCCGACAAAGCTGCCCGGCTGGGCATCAGGACCTGCGACCTGCTGGACAGGGATGTTTTCCGCGAGCGACTTCACGCCGTACTTGCCCACAAGAACACCCTGTTGACCAAGGTTTATAATGTCGCGCCGCTGTCAGAGGACGAGGTCTACAGGGAATACTGCCGCTACGGTGAGATACTGGCTCCCCATATCTGCGATACTACTTTACTGCTGGAAAAGGCGATAAACGAGGGGAAACAGGTGATGCTGGAAGGGGCCCAGGGGACATTGCTTGACCCTGATTTCGGCACCTACCCCTATGCCACCTCCTCTTCGCCGCTGGCCGGAGGAGGCTGTCTGGGTGCCGGCCTGGGGCCGACCAGGATAGACGAGATTCTGGGCATTTTCAAGGCATACTGTACCCGCGTTGGCGGCGGCCCCATGCCCACCGAGCTGGAAGATGAAATCGGCGCTTCAATCCGGGAAGGGGGGCACGAATACGGCACCACCACCGGCCGACCGCGCCGCTGCGGCTGGTTTGATGCCATCGCTGCCAAATTCAGTACCCGCGTGAATGGCTATACCCAGGCAATTATTACCCGCCTGGACGTGCTCGATACGCTGCCTGCCATAAAAATATGCACCGGCTACGAGCTAAACGGCGAAAAAATCGATTACTTCCCGGCAAGTGCGGCTACGCTGGAAAAGTGCCGCCCGGTATATGAGGAACTGCCCGGCTGGCAGACTCCAATCAGTGATATCCGTGATTTCGAACAACTGCCATCCGAAGCCCGCCGGTACCTGTCAAGGCTGGAAGAGCTCATTGCCTGCCCGACAAGCATCATATCGGTGGGTATGAGGCGGGAACAGACCATCTTTAAAAAACCTGTTTGGTAATAAATATTTACGATAATTCTCTGGCGCAGGAGGTATTCGGTCAAATGGAAAAGAAAGAGCCTTACGCAACCCAAGAAGAATTTAACCAGCGCGTTATTCGCTACCGTGACATTCCCGCCGTCGAGGCAGTGCCCGGTTCAAAAAGCCATATCGTATCCACGGAACGTATAACCATCAGTTTTATTACTCTGCCACCCAATATCTCTACACCTGTCCACAATCACGAACATGAGCAAACCATGATTGTCCTGGATGGCGCCTTAGATTTGGTAATTGACGGGAAAATATACCCTCTCAAGAAGGGCGATGTTACTGTCCTACCCTCGAACTTAGGACACGGCGGCTATGTTTCCGATGAGGGATACAGTAGCATCGAAGTATTTTCCCCGCCTAGGCAGGACTGGATAGCGAAACTGGAAGCAGCCAGGAAAAAAGCGCAGGCTTAGTACCGCAGAGGAGGTCTATTAGAAAATGGAAAAGAAAGAACCTTTGGCAACACAGGAAGAATATGCTCAGCAGATACAGCGCTACGCAGACATTCCCCCGGTAGAGCTGGTCCCTGGACAGGTCAGGGCACACATTCTTTCCGGCGAACGGGCGACGGCCATGTTCGCTACCTTTGAGCCCAATGCCGTTGGCCCCATGCACAAGCACGAACACGAGCAGGTAATGATTATCGCTGATGGAGAGGGTGAACTGGTAACCGGCGGGAAACGCTATCCGGTCAAAAAGGGCGACGTTACCGTCTTCGCCTCAAATCAGGAGCATGGCACCTACGCCTCCGATAAGGGCCTGAAGACCATCGAGATATTTATCCCGGTGCGGCAGGAGTACATGGATAAGCTGGAAGCGGTGAAAAAGAGCCTGGGGAAATAGTCGAACCGTTAGAAATAGCTCTTCAATCAAATATCATTGAAGTTAATGGGTCGGTACTTGGCTATAACGACCATGCCGACCCATAATTATTTCCCGGCCGGCGCTTTATAACCCTTTCGAGTCAGGTAATTGCCCAAAAGGATAGAGGTCGCTATCACCAGTGGCAGGGAGACCAGCCACCGTATGGCGGTAAACTTGATGCCCAGAAACGAAGCCTCGAAGATGGCCATCGGGATGCGGCAGATGGCCGCAGCGCCAAGGTAGGTGAAAATCACGCTTAGCTTGGCCCCTTTGCTGTACAGGGCGTAGGCCACCGGCAGGGCCAGATACAGCCCGCCAACCGTGGTACTGGAAAGCAATATCGCCCAGAGGTAGCCACGGAAACCCGACTCCTCACCGAGGTGCCGCTCAATGGTCTCCCGCTTCACCCAGACCTCAAAGAGCCCGATTAAGATGAAAGCGCCCGGCAATATTTTGAGCATACTAATGGCAAAAGAGCGGAAATTCGAGCCGATTTCCTGCCCGGGATTGAATCCGGTCAACCAGGCAACGAACAGGAAAACGAAGTAACTGGCAATGAGCAATATTGTTATGACAGTATTTCGTTTCATTGGAAAATTTCCCCGAAGAACAGGCCTATCATGATGGCCACCGTCAGGGCGATAAAGAAGCCGACTGCGTTTCGGATAACGGTGACCTTCAGCCCGAAGTACGCTTTCTCTATGGGCGCGGTGAGCACGCCCACCATCATCAATGTGGTGGTAAAAGCGGCGATGACCATATAGGCGACACCTTTCTGGACGAGGATGCCCGCCAGCGGGAATGTGATAAAGCCGGGCATAAATGTAACCGAGCCCAGAAGAGAGGCCAGTGCCATGGCCGTAAATTTATTGTCGCTGCCCAGATACCGCGAAATTAGTTCATCGGGCACCAGGTAGAGGACAACGGATATCAGGATAAGCATTATCAAAAAGGCGGGAAGAATCCTGATAAACCGCCTGGCGGCGATTTTCAATCCCTGGAATGTCTTGCCCCGGCTGAATATCAGCGAAACGAGCAGGGCTAATCCGGCGACGATATACAGATACATTTACTTAATGCCGCTCAAGTAAATCCTCAAGCTTATCTGCAGCCGTATAATCCTTATACCGGCAGGTCTATGGTGTAGTTCTTCAGTGTGTCCTTGATTATCGCTGCCGTCTTTTCGTCCGGCTCGGTGAGCGGCAGTCGCGTCTTGCCCACCCGGAAGCCGACCTGATTCACGGCGTACTTAACCGGGATGGGGTTCGAGATGATGAACAGGGCATCGACCAGCGGGAGAAGTCGACGGTGTATCGCTGCCGCCTCGGCAACCTTGCCGTCGACGAAGCTGTCAATCATCTGCTTTATCTGGTTACCCACCAGATGGGACGCCACGCTGATGATGCCGTAGCCACCGAGTGCCATGATGGGGAAAGTATCGGTATCATTGCCGCTCCAGACAAAGAAATCGTCGCTGGTCTCCTGGATGATTTTGGCTATCTGTTCAAAGTTACCGCTTGCTTCCTTCACCCCGATGATATTGTCGACTTTGCTCAGCCGGATGACGGTATCGGCGGTCATATTGACCACGGTGCGCGAGGGCACGTTGTACATGATGCAGGGCAGGCTGGTGCTTTCCGCCACCGTCCTGAAGTGCTGGTAGAGCCCCTCCTGGGTGGGTTTGTTATAGTAAGGCACCACCAGCAGGCAGGCGTCAACGCCAATTTTCTCCGCTTCCCTGGTCGCTTCAACGGCCTCGGCGGTGCTGTTGCTCCCGGTGCCGGCGATAACCGTCCCCTTGCCGCCAACGACCGCTTTTATGTCCCGGAAAAGGCGGATTTCTTCCGCTCGGAGCATAGTGGGCGACTCCCCGGTGGTACCGACCACCACCACACCGTCGCTCCCCGAAGCAAGCAGGGCAAGAGCCAGTTTCGTGGCCTGTTCATAGTCCACCCCCCCTTTTTCATCTAAGGGGGTAACCATGGCGGTTATCAATCTTCCCAGCTCTTTCATTTTGCTACCTCCCGTGGTTTCAGCCAGTCCCGTTTGACCATTTCTTCGGCAATCTGGACCGCATTCAGTGCGGCTCCCTTGCGCAGGTTATCGGCGACAATCCACATAACCAGACCATTAGAGTGGGACGTGTCACGTCGGATACGGCCGACAAATACCTCATCGGTGCCCGCTGCCATCCAGGGGTGCGGATAGAGACTGATGGCGTTGTCATCCAGTATCTTCACTCCCGTCGCCCCGATGAGTATACGCTCGACCTCGTCGGGCATCATTGGCGATGAAAATTCCACCCAGACCGCCTCACCGTGCCCGGTATATACCGGCACACGTATACAGGTCGCCGACATAGCGATTTCACTGGCGTGCATTATCTTTTTGGTCTCCTCCACCATCTTCCACTCTTCTCTGGTGTAGCCATCATCGAGAAAAACGTCTATCTCCGGCAACACATTGAAGGCTATCTGATGCGGGTACACATGTGGAATGGTGGTCTGTCCTTCCAGCACCTGTTTGCTCTGCACACTCAGTTCCTCTATCGCTGCGGCACCGGTGCCGGAGACAGATTGGTAGGTGCTGACCACAATGCGCTTTATCGGGTTGACCTTGTGCAGCGGGTAGAGCGCCACGACCATCTGGATGGTGGAGCAGTTGGGATTGGCGATAATGCCGCTGTGCCATTCGATGTCCTCGGGATTGACCTCGGGCACCACCAGGGGCACGTTGGGCTCCATGCGCCAGGCGGCACTGTTGTCAACCACCACCGCGCCCGACTGCGCTGCAAGCGGCGAAAAATGACGGCTTACCTCAGCGCCGGCGGAGAAAAGGGCGATATCTATTCCCTCAAACGAGTCAGGGGTCGTCTCCCCGACCTCGATTTCCTGCCTGTTGACCATCAGCTTCTTGCCTGCCGAGCGGTCGGAGGCCAATAGTCTTATTGATTCCATCGGGAAGCTGCGCTGTGCCAGTATCTTGATGAATTCCTGTCCAACCAGCCCGGTAGCGCCGACAATGGCAATATTGCATTCCTTCATTGCTTCCTCATAGTCCAAGTAACTTGTCCAGACCGAAAACAAGCCCCTTACGCTTGACCACTTCCCTTATCGCCAGCATCACGCCGGGCATGTAGCACTCCCGGTTAATGGTATCATGCCGTATGCTTAATGTCTGCCCAGACGCGCCCAGGATTACCTCCTGATGCGCCATGAGTCCGGGCAGGCGTACACTGTGAATGCTCACCCCTTCTACCTGCTCCCCCCGGCTCACCGCATCTTTGCTTTTGGGCTGGAGAAACGGCTTTCCCCTGGCTGCCGCCATTAATCTGGCCGTCATCTGTGCCGTCCCGGATGGAGCATCAGCTTTCAGGTGGTGGTGCAGTTCGATTATCTCCGCATAATCAAGGTATTTGGCCGCTATCTTGGCCAGGTGCATCATAAGTACCGCGCCAAGCGCGAAGTTCGGTGCCATCACCGCACCTATTCCGTGCTCCGTGGCCAGACGGTCAATCTCTTTGATTTCATCGGGTGAGAAACCGGTCGTGCCGATGACCAGACTGACGCCTTTTTCGGTGGCCAGTCGCACCGCCGACATTGTGGCCCGGGCGATGCTGAAATCCACCATGACGTTGGGTTGACTGCGCGTTAAGATATCACCCAGATCAGCGGAAAAGGGTACTGAACCGGAACCATCAGGCAGGGGCAGTGAATCCTTGGTGGCCTTCGCGTCCACGGCGCCAACCAGCTGCATGTCCTCTTCATCGCACACGGCCCTGACCACCTCCTGCCCGACCTTGCCAGCGGCTCCATGAACGATTACCTTGATCGGCTCCATCGCGTCTCCCCTGCTGGATAAGAAGATGCTCAACGACCCCGGAACGTATCTCTGGTCAGTGGTGGTTTGCGCCGGAACTGGTCGCGTTGCCCGGGATAGGAGTCATTATCCTTCCGATACGGGCGGTTTGGCCTGAAAGAATCCCTTTCTCCTGTGCCCGGGGCTTGAGAAGCAGTCTCAGAGACCGCCCTACGGGAGAGGTTTATCCTCCCCAAATTGTCAACGTTGATTACCTTGACTGTAATCTCGTCACCGATTTTGACCACATCCTCAACCTTGCCCACCCTGTGGTCAGCCAGTTCACTGATGTGTACCAGGCCTTCCTTTCCGGGCAGTATTTCCACCATGGCACCGAAGTCGAAAATGCGCGCCACTTTCCCCGTATAGATGGTGCCAATCTCCACATCCTTGGTCAGCCCTTCAATAATACCAATCGCTTTACGTGCGGCCTCTTCATTGGTGGCACCAACCACCACGTTGCCTTCATCGTCGATGTCGATGGTTGTCTTCGTCTGCTCAGTTATGGAACGAATTGTCTTGCCCCCGGAACCGATAACGCTGCCGATTTTATCGGGGGCAATGCTTATCTTGTACATCCGCGGCGCGTAAGGGCTGACTTCGGCTCGGCTGGTGCTTATGGTCTCGTTCATCCTGTCCAGAATGAACATCCGCGCCTCATGGCTTTGCGTGATTATCTTCTCCAGAACTTCCAGGCCGACACCCTTGAGCTTGATATCCATTTGCACGGCGGTAACGCCGTCCCGGGTCCCGGCAATCTTGAAGTCCATGTCGCCGTAGGCATCCTCCAGACCTTCGATGTCGGTTAATACCTGATATTCACCACCTTCACCGGTGATGAGGCCCATGGCCACGCCAGATACGGCGGTTTTCATCGGTATGCCGGCATCCATCAACGACAGGCTCCCCGCGCAGACGCTTGCCATCGAGGTACTGCCATTGGAGCTAAGGACCTCGGAGACAAGTCGAATGGTATACGGGAAATCCTCGTCAGCGGGCAATACCGGCACCAGAGACTTTTCCGCCAGCGCGCCGTGTCCGATCTCGCGGCGACCCGGCGACCCCAGCCGCTTTGCCTCACCACTGGAGAAGGGTGGGAAATTGTAGTGGTGGATGAAGCGCTTCGTCTCCTCGATACCGAGGCCGTCAAGCTGCTGCTCCTTCCTTATTGAACCCAGAGTGACGATGGTCAGCACCTGCGTCTGACCCCGGCTGAAAAGCGCCGAACCATGTGTCCTCGGCAGAAGCCCTACCTCCGCATCAATGGGCCTGACTTCATTGAGGGCGCGACCATTGAGCCGTTTTCCCGCCAGGATATTATTTCTTACTTCGGCCTTGGCCCTGGCTTCAAAGCCAGCCATAATATCCTCTCTGGCATAGGTTTCACCCAGGCTTTCCACCAGCTTCTTCTTTAATCCAGCGAGCTTCTCCTCCCGGGTGGATTTATCTGCTTCCGCCAGTATGGCAGGCAGTTCATCGTCGATGGTTGATGCCACTGCTGAAGCGGCCTCCGCGTTGCCCTCCTGAGGTGGCACTTCCTCTTTAGGTTTGCCGCAGGCCTGCTTTATCTGTTCCTGAAGTCGGATAATATCCTGGTTAGCCTCAAATCCGAACTGGATGGCCTTGGGTAAAATCTCTTCGGAAACCTCTTTCGCCCCGGCCTCCAGCATGACAACTGCCTTGCCGGTGCTGGCCACGACCATATCAAGCTGGCTGTTTTCAAGCTCGGCCAGCGCGGGATTCAGCACCAGCTCGCCATTGATGCAGCCCACGTGAACGGCGCTTATCGGGCCATCAAAGGGTATTTCCGATATGCAAAGTGCCGCCGATGCACCGATCACCGCCAGGACGTCGGGGTCATTTTCATGGTCAACAGAGAGCACGGTGGCGACAATCTGGATATCCCGGCGCCATTTCTTCGGTAAAAGTGGCCGTATCGGGCGGTCAACGAGGCGGCAGGCCAGAATGGCCTCTTCGCTGGGGCGTCCTTCCCGACGGATGAAGCCGCCCGGGATTTTACCCGCCGCGTACAGCCGTTCCTCGTAGTCTACGGTCAATGGTAGAAAGTCAATACCCTCGCGTGGTTCATCCGCCACGGTGGCTGTCACCAGGACTACCGTATCTCCATATCGAACCGTTACCGCTCCATCGGCCTGACCGGCAAATCTGCCGCTTTCGATAATAAGGTCTTTGCCACCGACCTGGCATTGAAATGATTGAAGTTTTTGCACTATCCTCTCCCCGCTCAGACCTTATTTACGCAGTCCGAGTCGTTTAATCAATTTATTGTATTTGCTAACGTCCTCCCGGCTAAGGTAGTTCAACAGCCTTCTTCTCTGTCCAACCAGTTTGAGCAGACCACGCTGAGTATGAAAGTCGTGCTTGTTCGCCGTCATATGGTTGGTCAACTGCTTTATCCTATCGGTAAGCAGGGCTACCTGCACCTCGGTCGAACCGGTATCTCCGTCCTTGTTCTGGTAATTGCTGATAACCTCAGCCTTCTTCTCCTTGTCCAAACTACACCTCACTGACCAGTTATAGGTTATTGATTACAAATCAAGTGATTATACCACACTGCGTTTCTATATGTAAATTAGCTCCTGGCACTTCACTTTTCAGTTCAGCATCATAGACATGGTATCGGCCAACTAGTATAATACACGTTAGTATGAGTAAAACCGTAAAAGAACCCACAGGAAAGAGTGTTGCTCCGGAAGTAACCTGCCGCTTTTTCAGCGGTGAAAAGTGGCAGAGCGATACCGTAGCCATACCCGGTGAACTGCCGCTGACCATTTTCGTCAATGGCCAGGAGGTCGCCACCATACTGTGCACACCCACCAGATTAATCCAGCTTGTCCTCGGGTTTTTATACCTGGAGGGAATCATCACCGACCAGCAGGACGTAGCCAGCCTGCGAGTCTGTGAAGATGAGCCAATTGCCGATGTTAGACTTTTGAAGGGCGAATATAACGCGCCATCGAGGCGCACCATCACCTCGGGCTGTGGGAGCGGCATCAGCTTTGACATCCGCTCATCGAAGGTGGTTTCAGACCTGGCTGTCGCCCCGGAGGAGATACTGTCATTGATGCGCCAGCTTTACCAGCAGCAGGAACTGTTTCAGGAAGCGGGCGGCATCCACTCCTCAGCGCTGGCGGACCGGGAAAGGATACTGGTCTCTGCGGAAGATATCGGGCGCCACAATACGCTGGACAAAATTATGGGCGACTGCTTGATAAGGAAGCTGTCGGCACAGGATAAAATTCTGCTGACCACGGGTCGCATCTCCTCGGAAATGGTGCTGAAGGCGGCCAGAATGCAGGTGCCGATGGTTGTATCGCGCGGTACCCCAACCGAGCGAGCGGTTACATTGGGCAAAGAGCTGGGAATCACCGTAATCGGTTATGCCCGGGGAAATAGACTGTCCGTTTTTTCGGGTGAGGAACGATTGCTCGATACCAATAGTCCAAATTCAAGTTGATAAAAAGCATTGCTGGTAGGAGGAACAGGTTATGCCGTTTCGTATAGGACCATGGGAGATAGCCCTCATTCTAGTCATCATCCTCATCGTTTTCGGTGTTGGCAAGCTGCCGCAGGTAGGTGGCGCCATCGGCAAGGGAATGCGGTCATTCCAGAAAGGGCGGCGCGGTGAGGATGTTGAAGAAGAAGAGGAGGAAGAGGAACCCAAACCCAGGAAATCTGCCCGCAAGAAAAATACCAAGAGCTAAATGCTATAGCCATGAGCATATTCGTGGGCTACCGCTTCTACAGGTAAATCAATCTTTGCATCCAGCCAAGGAACAGACATGGACTTTTTCGGCATCGGTTTAGGAGAAGTACTGCTCATCCTCGTTGTCGCCCTGATTATCTGGGGACCAAAAAGATTACCCGAGATTGCCCGTACTCTGGGAAGAACGCTGCATTCCCTGAGAAAGGCAACCAATGACTTTACCTCCCAGATAACCAGAGACATTGATATTGAAGAATCAGAGAGCAGAAAAAAGGATAAACCCGCACCACCTCGGGAGGACCGCAAGGCCGAGAGAGATACCACGAAAGATGAGTGAAAACAGGAAACAGTCCGTCCTCCAACACCTTCAGGAACTGCGCCAGCGCCTGATAAAAAGCGTTATTGCCGTCGCTGTTGCCTCAGTTATCGCCTTCGTTTTCTACGACTGGATATTCTACATCCTGAAGCTCCCCGCAGCGGGAATCAATCTTGTCTATATTGAAATGACCGAGATGATAGGCACCATCATGAAGGTGTGCCTTACTGCCGGTATTATCCTGGCCATGCCCTACCTTGTTTTTCAGGGCATCATGTTCGCCTCCCCGGCACTGACCCGTAAAGAGAAGAAATATGTTTATATCATCCTGCCGTGGGTAGCCTTGATGTTTCTGAGCGGCGTGGTTTTCGGCTATTTCGTGCTCATTCCACCAGCCACCAGATTCCTGACCAGCTTCGGCGCCGATATCGCCACCCCCGAGATTCGCGTGGGCAATTACGTGGCGGTGGTGTCCAGGCTTCTGCTCTCCATTGGCGTCGTCTTTGAGATGCCGGTGATAACCACGTTCCTGGCCAGGCTGGGTGTGCTCAAACCGAAATGGCTTTCCGACCATCGCAAGGTGGGGATTATCTCTGCTTTCATCCTCGCTGCCCTCATCACGCCGACCTTTGACCCGATAAATCAAAGTCTGGTGGCCGTCCCGCTTATCGTCCTCTATGAGATGAGCATCTGGCTGGCCCGACTCGTTTATAAAAGGCCGCCGGTGGAATAATTGCACTATAATAAGTAGTGCGCTATACTGATTGGCTGTTCGGGAGCGGATGAGTCCCGGTGGGCTTTGCGGACTTCAAATCCGTTGGGGGGCGTTAGTAGCGCCTTCGGTGGGTTCGACTCCCATACGCTCCCGCCAATAAATGGTAAGCAACTGGTAAGCAATTTCCTCAAGTCCAGACGGGAAGGTTTAAGTCCTCGTTCCTTAGAATTCTATGAAGGTTATCTTAGACTTGCTAACCTTGTGGTAGGATTCCAGCTTAAGGGGCAAGATATAGCTCAATTCCTTGATAATCTTGGCTGTAGTAATGGTGGTAAACATGCTTACTACAGAGCACTGAGAGCACTCTACAATTGTTCCATATTTACATCAGGCAGTTGTAAATTAGCCAATTCAGATAACCTCAGGCCGGTACCCAGGAACATCATTAAAATGGTTTTGTTCCGGTAATCACCGAGGCTTTTACCATTAAAATAACCAATGAGCTTATTACATATGTCCGGTTCTAATCCTTTAATAATCTTCCGTTGGAAGCGAGGCTTCTTAACCTGGGTCGCCACCACCTGGGTCGCCGCCTAGGTCGCCACCACCTGAGTCACCACCACCTGAGTCACCACCGCCGGAGTCACCACCTGGGTCACCCTCAAGTTGGTATGCAGCCCAAGTGTCACTATCAATTGTCGAATGCGAGGCCAGAGCAGCTGATGGCAAAGTGTAAGTAATCAAGGCCAAGACTGCTATTACTGTAAATATGCGCTTCATAATCCCCTCCTAATTCTTTTTCCTTCCATAATTTATACAGTTAAGACGCTAAACAGAGGCTAAACAACTACCAGGGTTTTTCTAAACATTTTCTAAATATTGCTGGATAGGAAATGACAAGCGAGTTCAGTTGCACCTGTAAAACTATCGAGATTCTTTGGCAGAGGAATATATGTCATTTGTAGCTCTGCCTAACGAATCATCAGAACCTTTGAACTAATATTAGAGGAGGACAAGCAAAAGAAGGACTTTTAGAAAATTGTCGTATTATGAAGTGTGGATTCTTTGATAATGACCTGCCACCCTAAAAATAGTCCAGTTATAATGTTAGACTGAGGATCGAAGAGGAGGGGTAGATCTGCCGACGCACATCCCGTCAGAATGTTTAATTTGACAATTTGATGTCATGAAAACGCTGACCTATCGGAGCATAATAAGTTCAGGAGGTGCAACGATGCTTTACACGGGTTTAGATTTGCATAAAAGTTTCTCGTATATCACGACCATGAATGGCAAAGGTGAAAACATGAATATTGAAACTATGAAGAGATTGAATAGAGAATTCGGAGAAATACATAATAACACATTAAATAAATTATTACCTGTGAATAAAAGGATTGAAGAGCTTTTAAGCGGAGTACCATCTAATTAGTCAAATCTCAAAATAAAAAGAGGGGCATTTTAACCCCTCTTTTCTTATCTGTAATCTAATATTAACTCTGAAGCAGATCAAGCCCTCGACCATTAGTACGGCTTGGCTAAGAACATTACTGCCCTTACACTTGCCGCCTATCAAACAGATAGTCTATCTGCGGTCTTACTCCTTCCTGCGAACAGGAAGGATGGGAGATCTCATCTTGGGATAGGCTTCGCGCTTAGATGCTTTCAGCGCTTATCCTGACCAGACGTAGCTACCCAGCGATGCCCCGGGCGGGACAACTGGCACACCAGAGGTCTGTCCCTCTCGGTCCTCTCGTACTAAAGAGAGCCTCCCTCAAATCTCCGGACGCCTACAGCGGATAGAGACCGACCTGTCTCACGACGGTCTGAACCCAGCTCGCGTACCGCTTTAACCGGCGAACAGCCGGACCCTTGGGACCTGCTTCAGCCCCAG
>SDBT01003525.1_pt1 | contig 27001 bp, 21 predicted proteins | sample 2277101 | NCBI WGS metagenome assembly SDBT01 (sample SAMN10404973, study PRJNA504765) | marine sediment metagenome | isolation source: marine sediment core GS10_PC15, 103 cmbsf | place: Arctic Ocean: Southern Knipovich Ridge | collected 2010 | reverse complement strand
ATATCTGAACGGGCGAAGTAGCTGATATAATAATTATGATAATCTGATCCGGCGGGTAATTCCGGACCGTCAGTGCCGGTGGGATCAAAAGCATCCGTAAGCAATATGTATTCCTTGTTCCCGCTGGCATAGGCAAACATCTGGTTATTGAAGCGGAGCATATAACGCAGGGACCATTTCTCATCAATTTTCCGGTTTCCCATATCCCAGTATCCCTCATATTCCAGGGCTGGACCATGCCTGTTGAGCAACCTGGAATTAGGATAAAAATCATAACCTACCTCCGGGGTAATACGCTTGAAGCCGGTACGGCGGACATATCCGACTTCTGCATTGAAATCTTCACCAACCAGGCTATGCGACCATCGTAAGTCCCAATGTTCATCCTGGTACTGGACAGAAGCACCGTGAGAGAATGGAGAACTCCCGGCATCAGGACTAAAAGAATGATGGTAGAATACCTTACCGATCCACCTGTTATCCAGCGAAGCAAGATTGAAATCAATTCCTGCTACCCTGTTCCAGCTTTTTAACTCGGCTGAATCAGCTTCCGGACTCAGGAGCTCAACAGGCTGTTTGTTTACGAGAATGGCCGCTATGTTGGAGCGTGCAAAAACACGCCGCTGAACTGCTGCTACGGCATAATTGATACTGGGTAAACCAATTTCTCCCTCATCGGCCGCCTGCATGGTCATGGCCCCGACCCGCCAGTCCTTATTGACCCTCCCGCTCAGTCGTGCACCAAAATAAATGGGATTTTCAATGTTCTGGCCTGTATTGGTATCCCTGGCAATGCCAATCCGTCTTGAGAAAAAAGGCCGGGCGGACCTGCTTCCAAAATCCCCGAATAAATCACTGTTTTCGAGAAAAAATTGCCTTTTTTCAGGGAAGTAGATCTCGAAACGGTCAAGGTCCGTTACCTGCTGATCGACTTCCACCTGGGAAAAATCAGGATTTACCGTCAGGTCAAGGTTGAGCGAAGAAGTGAGACCAATTTTAGCATCGGTCCCTAGTCCCCTGATCAGTTTTCCAGGGGTACCCTCCTCGTAATCTTCTGCTCCTCCAACCTTGGCGTAAGGGATGATGGATACATTGCTTTTTGCATCATGCAGGGGATGATCCCATTGGAGTTCTCCGGTGTGGGCAAGAGAGGTAGCGCTGAAGTTCCGGGGGATCCAGTTCCAGTTTGAATATTCATTCTGTTTGTAATCGATCCTTACAAAATTTACACGCCAGGTTTCAATGCCTTCTTTATACCTGAGGGTTTTAAAGGGGATGGCAATTTCTGCCACCCAGTGATCTTCATGCCTGGTAACTTTTGAGAACCATTTGTTATCCCATGAAACATTTTCGTCATGCCTGCCGCTCCCGCCATTGATGATGAGGGATTCGCGCTGTACCCCATAGGGGGTTATGCCAAAAAGAAATCCATTGGTCAGATCGCTGAAGGGATCAATAATGATATTCAATGCATCGTTGCCCCGTCCTTCAAAATCTCTTCTAAGGGATTGCACAACATAATCTCCATCTACAAGATCGTAACAAACCGCACCAACGTAGAAGAAATCCTGATCGTAGGTAAGCTTGACCTCTGTCAGTGTAATGGCAACAGATGTATCTGCCGGGAACCGCTGGAAAAAATCCATAGCAGGTTCAGCATATAGCCATGCCTGTTCATCCAGTACCCCGTCAACCCGGATGGAGGAATTAGATTCCCTGATAGTGACAGATTTAAGATCAACGGGAACAGCTCCTACAATCCCTGTAAAGATTGTGCATAACAGTGCAATAGCTAAATTCAGGAACTGTCTGTACATTAGTTAGGGACTAATCTGCGTAGAATCCAAAATAATTCCGCGCATTGTAATAGCAAATGTTCTCGACCATTTCACTAATCAGGTCCATGTCATCGGGGATCATTCCGTTTTCGACGTCATTGCCAAGCAGGTTACACAGGATCCTCCTGAAATATTCATGGCGCGGGAAGGAGAGGAAACTCCTTGAATCTGTCAACATTCCCACGAAGTGACTCAGCAATCCCAGTAGTGACAGATCGTTCATCTGCTTCTCCATGCCCATTTTCTGATCGAGGAACCACCAGCTGGATCCGAACTGCATTTTTCCGGGCGTTGATCCATCATTGTAGTTGTACATCATGCTCGCAATGAGTTCATTGTCCCTTGGATTCAGGTTATAGACAATGGTCTTTGTAAGTTTTTCCTTTTGCGCCAGTTTGTCAAAGAAATTTGACATAGGCCGGGCAACCTCAAAATCACCGATGGAATCGTAGCCTGTATCGGGACCGAGAAGCTTGAGCATGCGGGAGTTATTGTTCCTGATGGCACCAATATGGAATTGCTGGGTCCAGCCCTTATCATGATCCATCATGGCTAAGATAGTGAGCATGCCGGATTTGAACTTATGGATCTCATCTTCGGAGAGCTTTTTGCCAGAGCGCACCTTCCCGAATATCAGATCCAGGTCTTTATCGGTATATTCACCGGCATAGAAGGTTTCTATACCGTGATCGGAAAGCCGGCATCCGTTTTTATGAAAAAAATCATGCCGTTTCCGAAGAGCTTCAAGTAGCTTTTCAAAGGAATTAATGTCTGTGTCGGAAACTTCAGCCAGACTGGCAAGGTATACATTGTACTTATCGGTATTCTCAACGGCCATGGCCTTGTCCGGTCGCCAGGCCGGCAACATTTTTATTTCGAATCCCTCCCTATTGACTTTTATGTGATATTTCAGGTTGTCTATGGGATCATCGGTCGTGCAAACCACCTCCACATTCATCTTCCGCAGGATGTTACGGGTACTGAATTCTTCCGTGTTCAACATGGCGCCAGCTTCTTCATAGATCTCTGCTGCCGTGTCTTTATTGAGTATCTTCGTGATCCCGAAAGGCTGTTTCAGTTCCAGGTGTGTCCAGTGATAGAGTGGATTGCGCAGCGTGTATGGTACGGTTTCTGCCCATTTTTGGAATTTTTCACTGTCACTGGCATCCCCGGTGATGAACTTTTCCGGTATTCCGTTAGCCCTCATGGCCCTCCATTTATAATGATCCCCTTTTAACCAGATCTGGGTCAGGTTCTCAAATTGCCTGTCTTTAGCAATTTCATCCGGGGGAAGGTGGCAATGATAGTCGATGACAGGCATGTCTTTGGCATGCTCATGGTACAGGATCTCCGCCGTTTTGGTTTCCAGCAGGAAATTTTCATCGAGGAATTTTTTCATAAGATGTATGATTGGATCAGTATTACAAATTGAAAAGCCTTTTAATATGTCTGTCAAAGATATTTTCCTCTACATTCTGACCAATTATTTCGGCATATTTTTCAAGATTTCTGTAGTATTCATCACCCAGGTCTGAAGCTACTTTATAGCCTACATGTATCAGTTGCCTGAAGTTAGCGTTATAATCCGGATGACCGGGGATATGCCTGAGTGTATCCGCATATTTAACACCGTTCCAGGCGTCCACAGTATCAGGAGAAGGCAGTTCCCCGGGATGAATGTCAATCACCGCTGCATAAGGAGCACATAAGGCTTCCTGTTTTTCGAATGCTGTACGGTAAATTTTTTTGGCCAGCGCCAATGCTTCACCTTCCGCCGCCGCCAGGCCGATTATTTCCTCCAACCAGGTGGTTCCAGCTGTCTTTACATGGATCCCTTTGTCATATTTCTTGATCAGCCTGCCGATGACCGGGTAAATACTGAACTTGTCACTGCCTGAATGGACACTTAATTTAAGGTTCCCCGGCAATCCGAATTCTTTTATGGCAAAGTCGATTACGAGGAGGTCTTCTTCAAATTCCTGTTCGAACTGACTGAGGTCACCTTCGTAATCAACTCCCTTATTGAACCTGCCCGTGAACTTGGGAGCAATGGTTTGCAGGGGAAGCTCTTCTTTGGCAAGTGCACCGAGAATAAAGAATAATTCTACTGGTGATTGAGGTTCCTCTACCTCATCCATGGATACCTCTGGGATGAATTTACCTTCCCCTTTTTTATGTGCGATGTGCTGGTAAATCTCTGATGCTTTCTGGGTGGCGAAAAGATATTTATCGGCGATCTCAGATAACAGCTCTTCAGTGATCCGGTAAGTCTTGCTGATACCGGGTATACGCAAATCACCAATGTATTTTTTGTTATGTTCTAAAAATAAGTTCTTTTTATTGGGATCAGCCGGTTCTGATATATAATCGGCCACATCAATGGTGAAGAAATTTGAATGCTCAATATAGGGATCGACATTTGAAAGATTAATATGATCAGCATCCACATAATATTCCCCTTTCCACTCCAGGTTGCTGACCGATTCATCAGCTTCCTGCCTGACATCTTCCGGGGAGGTTCCTACGATGCCATGCTCCCGGTTGGATTTATTCCAGACCGGAATGATATCAATCCCTGCACCCTTCGCTTTTATTAATGCACTGAGCTGTGCTTTTCCCTGGTGACCAAAACGATCGCCAATACCAAAAGAGAATTTTCCTATTTTCATTTTACTTATATGAGTTATGGTTTTTTCCGTGTGCGCACACGAAATTACAAATATTTTTTTACATTTGTCTTACAGATGGCAAATTTTTTTTTAATAACAGCCGGGTATGATCCGGATGATATCTGAGCAGGGAATTGAAAGTCAGGATTAAAGATATAGCAGATAGTGCAGGGGTCTCAGCCGGGACCGTCGACCGGGTAATACACAACCGGGGAGAGGTGTCAGATAAGACCCGCAAACGGGTGATCGGCATCCTGAAGGAACTGCATTACGAGCCTGATATTCTGGCCCGCACTCTGGCTTCCAGGAATCCTTTGAAGGTAGCAGTCCTGATCCCCTTTCATTCACCTGAAAACTGGTTCTGGAAAAAGCCATTATCCGGGATATATGATGCCTGTTCGGAGCTTAATCACTTCAAGATTGAGATCAGGGAGTTTCTCTATGATCAATTTCACAAACAAGATTTCATCGAAAAGACAGGTGAGGTCCTGGATTATTATCCGGACGCAGTGATAGCCGCACCTGTATATTTACAGGAAACGATTGATTTCTTCAGTAATTGTGAAAAGTCCGGTATCCCCTTTATCTCTGTAAATGATAACATTAACCATCCCGGACAATTGACTTATGTGGGACAGGATTCCAGGTCCAGCGGCAGGGTGGCTGCCAAGCTGATAGATTTTGCCGTACCGGAGGATTCCAGGATACTTGTTATAAGTATCGCCATGGACAAGGATAATTACAGTCATATCCTGAGACGTGAGGAAGGGTTCCGTGAATACTGGGTAAATAGCAGCAAATCGCAGGGTATTGAAATCATCCCTCTATCACTGGCCAAGGATTCTTACCCATATATTAAAAGGGCACTTATGGAAACATTTCAAACATATGATAGAATTGCAGGCATTTTCGTTACCAATTCCAGGGTTTACCAGGTGGCAAAATACCTCCAGAACACGTCAAAGGTTGATATTAGCCTTGTAGGATATGACCTGATCAATCCCAATATCGAGTACCTCAACAAGGGGGTCATCGATTTCCTGATCAGCCAAAAACCTCATGAACAGGGTTACAAAGCACTTGTGTCAGTGTTTAACAAGCTGAAAATGAATAAAAAACCATCGCCTGAGCAGCTGATTCCCATAGATATCATTTGCAAGGAGAATCTATGTTGTTATCAGGTTTAAATCATATTATATGAAAAAAGCAGATTTTTCTGAATTAGCCGGCAAAACATGTGTAATAACCGGTGGAGCCGGTGTCATTGGTTCGTCCATTGTAGAGGGACTGGCAGCTGCGGGGATGAATACTGTCATCCTGGATATTAATGCAGAACTAGCCGGGAAAGTGGCCGAAGAGGTGAAATCAAAAACCGGGGCCAGGGTTATGGGACTCAAAGCAGATGTGTTGGACCGGGCATCACTCGAAGCAGCAAGGGACACGATTCACACTGAATTTGGCCGGATCCGTTACCTGATCAACGGGGCGGGGGGGAACTCCCCGAAAGCAACTACCAGGGTGGAAGAGATGGATGAAAGCAGTAAAGATGATTGGGAAGGTACCTTTTTTGGACTTGGACTTGAAGGATTTGACTGGGTTTTTGACCTGAACTTCAAAGGCACCTTGCTGACCTCCATGGTCCTTGGGAAAGACTTGGTGGAGGATGGCTCGGGTGCCATCCTGAATATTTCCTCCATGACATCTTACAAACCGCTGACGAAGGTACCGGCTTACTCGGCAGCCAAAGCAGCCGTGAATAATTTCACTGAATGGCTGGCAGTACATCTGGCAAAAACAGGTGTGAGGGTGAATGCTGTTGCACCCGGTTTTTTCCTAACTGAACAGAACAGGTTTTTGCTGGTGGATGAGAAGACAGGAAAAATGACACCCAGGGGAGAAAAGATCATTGCCAATACGCCCATGGGAAGATATGGTGAGGTCGAGGAATTGCAGGGGACGGTGCTATACCTGCTGTCGGACCACTCCCGCTTTGTAACCGGTATTGTGATTCCGGTAGATGGTGGCTACAACGCATTTGGCGGCGTTTAAAATTAATACGAAATGATATACTTTGAGAGAGGATCAGAGAATGATGATCTGGGTTTAGCCGGACTGGAAGAAGGTCTCATAACTGCCCTGGACAAACTTGACATCAAGGGGCGGGTGCTGGCTATCCCGCCGGATTTTACCCGTATGCATTCATTTGCCGGCCCGCTTGTCCAGCTCACCGATAAATACTACGGGAAGCAGTTGACTGATATCCTGCCAGCGCTTGGAACACATGCCCCGATGAGCGCTCGGGAAATAGATGAGATGTTCAGGGGTGTTCCGGCAGATAAGTTCAGGGTGCATAACTGGCGGGAAGACATTGTCACCCTGGGGGAAGTCCCGGGTCACTACCTGGCGGATGTATCCGGAGGAAGGGTTTCCTACGGCTGGCCGGCACAGGTCAACCGCCTGCTGGCCGACGGAGGGTATGAGCTGATCCTTTCTGTGGGACAGGTGGTACCGCATGAGGTGATCGGGATGGCCAATCATAACAAGAATATATTTGTCGGGACCGGCGGTCCCGAAGGGATCAACAAGAGCCATTTCCTGGGGGCAGTATACGGAATGGAAAAAATCATGGGCCGTTCGGACACACCTGTCAGACAGGTCCTGAACTATGCTTCCAGGGAGTTTGCAGCGGATCTGCCCATTGTATATGTACAGACAGTTGTGAGTCCGGATACAGACCGCAACCTGAAGATCAGGGGTTTATATATCGGAGATGATGAGGAATGTTTCGAAAAAGCCTGTGAATTGTCCCTCAAGGTGAACTTTGAGATGCTCGATAAGCCCCTTGATAAAGTGGTTGTTTACCTCGATCCGGATGAATTCAAAAGCACCTGGCTGGGGAATAAAAGCATTTACCGCTCACGTATGGCCATGGCCGATGAAGGGGAATTGCTTGTACTGGGACCGGGTGTTAAGGAATTCGGGGAGGACAGGGCTATTGACCTGTTGATCCGGAAATACGGGTACAGGACCAGTCCGGAGATCCTTGATTTTGTGGAAAGTAATGCCGACCTGATGGACAATTTGAGTGCGGCTGCACACCTGATCCATGGATCATCAGAGAACCGCTTCAGGATTACATACTGTCCCGGTCATCTCAGCAGGGAAGAAATAGATGGTGTAGGTTTCCGGTACGGTGAACTGGATAAAATGATGCGCAAATATAATCCACAGGAACTGACAGATGGTTATAACACCATGCCTGACGGTGAGGAGGTATTCTTTATTTCCAACCCGGCATTGGGATTATGGGCATATGAAGGAAGATTTGAAAATTAAAATAGTAGCAGATAACAAAATACCCTTTTTAAAAGGGGTGCTGGATCAGGTTGCCGACATGGTATTTCTGCCGGGCAAAGAGATATCAGCGGCGGATGTCCGGGAGGCAGATGCCCTGATTACCAGGACACGCACCTGCTGTGATGCCTCCCTCCTGGATGGTTCAGACATGAAATTCATTGCGACGGCTACCATTGGTTATGATCATATTGATACGGAGTATTGTGACCGGCAGGGTATTGGCTGGACTAATGCACCCGGTTGTAATTCATTCTCTGTGGAGCAGTACATCCTTTCGGTATTGTTGAATATTGCGAGTCAGGAAAGCTTTGAACTGAAAGACAAGACCATTGGCATCATAGGAGTAGGGCATGTCGGAAGCAAGGTGGAAAAAATAGCCAGGGCCCTGGGCATGCGGGTGCTGCTTAATGATCCTCCGCGGGCGAGGAAAGAAGGACCTCATGCTTTTGAAGATCTCGAATACATACTGCAGGAGGCCGACATTATAACCCTGCATGTGCCATTGAACCTTTCCGGCGAGGATAAGAGCTATTACCTGGCAGGCCATGATTTTTTCGGACAACTGGCAAAAAAAGTACTTTTCATTAATAGCTCCCGGGGAAAGGTGGTTGATTCAGGAGCCTTAAAAGCAGCATTACAGGATCAAAAGTTGGGCTGGGCGGTGCTGGACGTATGGGAAGGGGAGCCCGGTATAGATCTGGAATTACTTGAGCTGGCCAGGATAGCCACCACCCATATTGCAGGGTATTCCACCGATGGTAAAGCCAAAGGTACCAGCATGAGTGTACAGGCAGTCAGCAGGTTCTTTAACCTTGGATTTGACGACTGGTACCCGGACAGGATACCGGCGCCTGAACATCCTGAGATCACCATGGACGGGACCGGTATGGAATTGCAGGAAATGCTTCTTGATGTGGTTAACCGGGCCTACAATGTAATGGAGGATGACAGGAGGCTGAGGGAGTCCCCGGAGCATTTTGAAGAATTAAGGGGAACATACCCCATCCGCCGGGAACCGGGGGCTTTCCGGGTAAAGATCATCAATGACCCGGCTGGTGCCGGAGCCGTTCTGGAAAAACTTGGCTTCCAGGTGATGAGTGATTAACTAACTGATAATAAATTAATTAAATCAAAAAATGGAAAAACTAGGAGACATTGGATTAATTGGTTTGGCCGTAATGGGCGAAAACCTGATATTGAACATGGAAAGCCACGGATACACAGTGGCTGTTTTTAATCGTACCGTTGCCAAGGTGGATAAGTTCATTGAAGGCAGGGGTGCAGGTAAGAACTTCATTGGTACGCACAGCATTGAAGAACTGGTACAATCATTGAAAAGGCCCAGGAAAGTAATGCTGCTGGTCAAGGCGGGTGCAGCTGTTGATTCTTTCATCGACCAGTTGATCCCACACATGGAGCCGGGAGATATTATCATCGATGGCGGGAATACCCATTTCCCGGATACCAACCGCAGGACCAAGTACGTGGAAGAGAAAGGCTTGCTGTATATAGGTACGGGTGTTTCCGGCGGCGAGGAAGGTGCCCTGCTGGGACCTTCGATCATGCCTGGAGGATCAAATGATGCCTGGCAACATGTCAAAACCATTTTTCAGGATATATCAGCCAAAGTGGAAGATGGCAGTCCATGTTGTGACTGGGTCGGCGAAAATGGAGCGGGGCATTTTGTCAAGATGGTCCACAACGGAATTGAATACGGTGACATGCAGATGATCTGCGAGACCTACCAGATGATGAAGGATCTGCTGGGCATGTCCAACAAGGAGATGTATGAAGTTTTTAAGGAATGGAATGAAGGTGAACTGGACAGTTACCTGATAGAGATCACGCGTGATATACTTGGCTATGAAGAAGATGGAGAAGAGACAGTTGATGTGATCCTGGATACTGCGGGACAAAAAGGGACCGGTAAATGGACCGCCATTGCAGCCCTGGATGTTGGCATACCCCTGACACTGATAGGGGAAGCCGTTTTTGCCCGTACCCTGTCTGCCCAGAAAGAGCTAAGAGTCAGGGCTTCGAAAGTGCTGGAGGGACCCAAACCTTCTTTCAAGGGCGATAAGAAGGCCTTTATTGAAGACCTGCGTCAGGCCCTGTTAGCTTCCAAAATTATTTCTTATGCACAGGGATATGTTTTGATGCGGACGGCTGCGGCAGATTTCGGATGGGACCTCAATTATGGCGGGATCGCACTGATGTGGCGGGGCGGATGTATTATCCGGTCTGTCTTCCTCGGCAATATTAAAGAGGCCTTTGACAAGAACAAGGACCTGGAAAACCTCCTGTTGGATCCATTCTTTAAGGAAAAGATCGATACTGCTCAGGCCAGCTGGCGTAAGGTTATTTCCACAGCCGTGGAAAATGGCATACCGGTCCCGGCCCTTGCATCTGCATTGAGCTATTATGACGGCTACCGTACTGAAAGATTGCCTGCCAACCTGCTTCAGGCACAGCGGGACTATTTCGGGGCCCATACCTATGAGCGGGTGGACAAGCCGAGGGGGGAATTTTTCCACACCAACTGGACCGGCAGGGGGGGAGATACTGCAGCATCAACCTACATTGCCTGATCAGTCAACAAATAAAAAAACAATAAATCATGAAAATGGAATTGCGTAAAGATGCCCGTTATTCCTTGCTGACACCCACCAGCATGGGCACCCGGTTGACACCGTTAAGCGGGCAACCGGTACATAACAGTGATCATTTTATCCTGCATGCCACGAGCGCAGAAACCAATGTCGGGAGCGTTTCTTCCTATCTCGGACTTCCTGTCAAGGTGTTGACAACCTTTGTTAAGGACAGTCCCATTGCACGGTTGATCAAGGATAACCTGGCCGGCCGCCATATGGATTACGAGGGGAAGGATGTGGAACAGGGCGGTCCATGGGGTTACCGGCACCAGATCAATATTGCGGACAGTGGTTATGGTACGAGGGGACCCCGTGTGCATAATGACAGGGCCGGTGAAGTTGGCCGGACACTGAATGTAAAGGATTTTGACCTGGAAAGGATATTCGGTGAGGAAGGTGTGCAGATCGTTCACCTGTCCGGTTTGATCGGGGCATTGTCACCGGAAACCAGCACCTTCTGCCTGGAAATTGCCAGAGCAGCTAAAAAGCACGGGTCACTGATCTCATTTGACCTCAACCACCGTGCTTCATTCTGGGAAGGACGGGAAAAAGAGCTCCACGATATTTTTACGGAGATCGCTTCCATATCAGATATCCTGGTTGGCAATGAAGAGGATTTCCAGCTCTGCCTGGGCATACAGGGTCCGGATGCAGGCGGCAAGGACCTTGCCTCAAAGATTGAAGGCTTCAAGGGGATGATCAACCAGGTCAAAAAAGCTTTTCCGGATACAAGTGTTTTTGCCACCACCCTGCGGGAGGTCATCAGCGCCAACCTGCATATGTGGGGGGCCATAGTTTCTGTTGGGGATGAGTGGTATGTAGAGGAACCGCGAGAGATCTATGTATTGGACAGGATTGGTGGCGGGGATGGATTTGTGGGTGGATTGCTGTATGGGATATTGAGGGACTGGGAAGCGGCGAAGTGGGTCCAGTTCGGATGGGCGACAGGCGCCCTGGCCACCACCATGCTGACCGACTATGGACAGCCAGCCGACGAAGAACAGGTCTGGAGCATCTGGAAAGGCATTGCCAGGGTGAAGCGGTAAAAAGTATTATCTTACTGGAAATAATCTAAAATCAAATCTTATGGAAAACCGCAGGGATTTTCTCAGGACCATGGCTGGCCTTACTGCCGGCCTTATGCTGCCCGTAGGCTGGGGATGCAGGAATGCAGGGCCGGCCAGTGATCAATTTAGTGAACTGCTGCCCCTTCGTAAACTCGGGACTACCGGAGAGAAGGTCACCATGCTCGGTGTGGGTGGCTATCATGTTGGCTGGACGACGGAAAAAGATGCACAGGAGGTGATCGAGACAGCCATCGAAGGCGGGATCCGTTTCTTTGATACGGCCCATAGTTATGGCGAAGGGACCAGTGAAGAAAGATATGGTAAATACCTGGTGCCCAAATACCGGGACCACATTTTCCTGATGACTAAAACTACGGCCCGTGATGGGGAATCTTTACTGAAAGAGGTGGATCTTTCCCTAAGCAGGTTAAAAACCGGGCAGGTGGACCTGCTGCAGATCCATTCCCTGAAAAATCCTGAGGATGTTGATGCCCGGATCAGCAATGGTGTGATGGAAGCCATACAATCAGTGAAGGAATCAGGCAAAGCCAGGTATATTGGCTTTACCGGACACACGAGTCCCTATGCCCACCTCCGGATGCTGGAAAGGCTGCCGGAATTTCCAGGTTTCTCAACCCTGCAGATGCCCCTGAACATTATTGATCTCGCCAGCGAACACAGCTTTGTGAGGCAAACACTCCCGGTGGCCCTGGAGAATGATCTTGGACTGCTTGCTATGAAGACGCTTGCAGATGGTCGGTTCTTTGGTAAAAAACAGACGAATGACAGGGTGCGCTGGGAGACTGAGACCCCGGTTATACCTGGTCACATCAGTCTAAGGGATGCCCTATACTTCAGCTGGTCACTGCCGATCTCTGTCCTGATAACAGGTGCCGAAAACAGGGACCTGCTGACCGAAAAAATAAAACTTGCCAGGGAATTTGTCAAATTATCGGATGAGGAAAAGGATCTTATCCTTGAAAAAGCAAGCCAGGCCCCGGACCGGGATAAGGTAGAGTATTACAAGAAAATTGAAGTTTAAATTGATATGTTATGAAAAATTTTGGACTAAACAGATTCCTGCTTTTACTCAGCCTGTTAATCATAGCTGCCATGGGATGTAAGCAGCAAAAGGGGGACGGTCATGTAGACCTGCTAGTGGTGACCGGTGGACATGCATATGATACTGCAGAGTTTATACAGATGTTTGAAGCCCTGCCGGGCATCTCGTTTGAAATGGCATTAAAACCAGAAGTATGGGAGATGCTGGCTACGGGCAAGGAATTCGATGTGATCGTATTTTACGATATGTGGAAGGATATCAGTGATGAGGAAAAAGAGATCTTTCTGAATGAATTTGAGAAGGGGACCGGTATGGTATTCATGCATCATTGCCTGGCTTCCCACCCCGAATGGCCGGAATATGTTCAGCTGGTAGGGGGGAAATATAACCTCCCTGACTATACTCCCGATTCCAGCCTGAGATCTGATTATAAACATGACATAATACTGCAGGTCAGGGTGATTGATAAAAGCCACCAGGTTACATTGGGACTGGAAGATTTTGAGATACTTGACGAGGGTTACAGTAATACAACGCAGCTTCCCGGTGTGCAGAATCTGCTGGAAACCTCCCATCCGGATTGTGACCGCTATATCGGATGGACCCATCCGGTAAAGAATTCAAAGGCGGTTTATCTCATGGGTGGGCATGATAAACATGCCTTTGAGAATCCATCCTTCAGAAAACTACTTTCAAACGCGATAAATTTCACCAAACCATGACCATTTCCTGCAGAAGATTCATCCTGTCCGCTGGCTTATTTGTAATTGCTTCCCTGATCCTAAAGGCAGAGGTACGCTTGCCACATATCATTGGCAGTCATATGGTCCTCCAGCGAAACCAGGAACTGAGGATCTGGGGATGGGCCGACAGGGGGGAAAAGGTGACCGTCCATCTGAATGAAGCCGTGGAAAGCACCCGGACCGGAAAAGACGGGAAGTGGATGATCACCTTGCCGGCCATGGAAGCCGGGGGCCCATATACCATGAAGGTAAGGGGCAGGAATATCATCGAACTGGAGAACATACTTATCGGTGATGTATGGGTATGTTCGGGACAATCGAATATGGAGTACAGGGTGGAAGCCTTTCCATGGGCAGGGGAGGAATCTGCCCGGGCTGATTACCCTGGGATCAGGTTGTTCACCGTACCCAAGAATACCCAGTTATCACCCGCTGACGAAATTCCGGGCGGGCAGTGGCAGGAATGCAATCCTGAAACGGTGTTGCCGTTTTCAGCTGTCGGATATTTCTTCGGGAAACATATTCATAAAGAAGTGGGTGTCCCGGTAGGCCTGCTCAATACCAACTGGGGCGGGACCAACATAGAGACCTGGATAAGCGGGGAAAGCATTAGCCAGGTTCCTGAATTTACCGAAAGGGTAGCCGGTCTGGCCGGTCATGATGCGGAAGCAGCTCTTGAAATGAAAAAGGCTGAAATGCAGGAAATCATTGATAAATATGCCGCTGATGAACCCGGTATTCGGGATGGTGTGGCAGTCTGGGCTGCAAGTGGGCTTGAACTGGAAGGCTGGGGCAGTATGGAATTACCACAGTTATGGGAGAGGGCAGGTCTTGTGGGACTCGATGGCACTGTCTGGTTCAGGCTGGAGGTGGATCTTCCGGCCGAAGTTGCCGGACGGGGGATCAGCCTGGAACTTGGTTCCATTGATGATTCGGACTGGACCTGGGTCAATGGGCACAAGGTCGGTGAAACCATGCAGAAGTATAATTTGGACAGGGTCTATGAAGTACCGGCTGAGTATTTAAATGAAGGTAAGAATGTCATTGCTGTACGCGTTGAAGATACCGGCGGCGGCGGAGGATTCCATGGGGATGCTGAACAAATGAGGATCATCTCCGGAGATTTCGCAATGCCCCTTGCAGGTGAATGGCATTTCCGTGTCAGTCCCGCAGAATTGAACCTGAATACCGTAGCTGTATTGGGACCCAACAGCAATCCAACCCTGCTTTTCAACGGCATGATCCACCCGCTGCTGGATTTCAGGGTCAAAGGTGCTATCTGGTACCAGGGAGAATCCAATGCTTCAAGGGCCTATCAATACCGTGAGCTGTTTCCTCTGATGATAGAAGACTGGAGAAAACACTGGGAATATCCCGACATGCCCTTTATGTTTGTTCAGCTGGCGAATTTTATGAAACCTCCCGGGAAGCCGGGGGAAAGCTCCTGGGCGGAGCTGCGTGAAGCCCAGGCCATGGCATTATCGCTTCCCCGTACAGGGATGGCTGTGGCCATTGATATTGGGGAAGCAGATGATATCCATCCCATTAATAAACAGGATGTTGGGGAACGGCTGGCACTCGCGGCCCTGAATGTTGCATACGGTAAGGATCTTGTATTTTCAGGACCTGTTTACAAGGACATGATCATAGCCGGGGATAATGTTATCCTGAGTTTTGAACATGTTGGCGGGGGACTGAAGGCAAAGAACAGGTACGGATACCTGAATGGATTTTCCATGCAGGCGAAGACCGGATATTCCACTGGGCCAGGGCCCATATCCAGGGAGATAAGGTCTTTGTATACAGCCAGAAAGTCAAACAGCCCGTAGCAGTACGCTATGGCTGGGCTGATAATCCCGATGATGTTAATCTGTACAATGCGGAAGGACTACCGGCATCACCTTTCAGAACTGATGACTGGCCGGGAGTAACACAGGGAAAGAAATGATCAGCCGTTGAATCCACCCACCCTGGTATAGCTTTCCTGTGCATTGATATAAAAGGCCTTGTACTTGATATAGTGGTTTCCCTTTACGTACTCCCAGTAAGTATTCCTTGCCTTGAATATCTTGCCAATACAAGCCTCGAAGATCATCATTGGGTGAAGTCCGGTGGCCTGTGAAGCTTCCAGGATGGAATTGAATTTCACGCTTCTGTCTGCAAAATGCCCGATCACGGGAAGGTGGAATTTCTTCTGTGCAAACTTATTCTTCAACAGCTCATCGCTGTTACCAGCATGTGCGTGTGCCATAAAATCAACTTTTATTCAGTAAACGCAAGATAGGGAAATTTGTTACATAAATTAGAAAGATATCTTACCTATGTTTAAACAAATGAATTCACAGCTTGTTATGTAGGAATCACCGTGAAATTTCAGATATTTGCCATACCACAATTTGAACAATACTATACTGCCATAACCCAGTGTTTCAGCTCCAGTCAAATATTAATGTCCGGTCAGCAGCATTCAAAAAGAACCTGTCCAATTATCAATCTTTACTCACCGATTTCCATAAAAGGCTGGATGAGATCCACCGGGGTGGGTCAGCGGCAGCCGTAAAAAAACACAAAGCCAGGAATAAATTACTTGCCAGGGAAAGGATAGATCTGCTCGTAGACAGGAATACCCCCTTCCTGGAATTATCCACTTTTGCCGCATGGGATCAGTACCGGAACCAGTTTCCTGCTGCCGGTATTGTTACAGGGATTGGATTGATCCATGACAGGGAAACGGTGATCATTGCAAATGATGCCACGGTAAAAGGTGGAACATATATTGAAGAAACCATAAAAAAGCATATCAGGGCCCAGGAGATAGCCCTTGAGAACCATATCCCAATTGTATACATGGTAGATTCAGGTGGCGTTTTCCTTCCGGAACAGGATAAGGTTTTCCCGGACAAGTATGATTTTGGCCGGATTTTCTTCAACCAGTCCAGGTTATCTGCAGAGGGGATCGTGCAGGTAGCCATTGTCATGGGATCCTGTACAGCCGGAGGAGCTTATGTGCCTGCCATGAGTGATGAGGCCATTATTGTCAGGAAACAGGGGACGATTTTCATTGGCGGACCTCCCCTTGTAAAAGCTGCAACAGGTGAGGATGTAACTGCCGAGGAGCTGGGAGGCGCCGATGTACATACCCGGATTTCGGGCGTAGCGGATCATCTGGCAGAAAATGATACCCATGCCATACAGATCTGCAGGAACATTTTTGAGCAGCTGAACCCAGCCCTGAAGCAGGAACTTTCCCTGAAAACTATTGAACCACCGGCCTGTGATCCGGCTGAATTGTACGGGCTTATCCCTGCGGATCCCAAAAAGCCCATTGACCCGAAGGAGATAATTATGCGCCTGGTGGATGGAAGTAAGTTCCAGGAATTTAAGCAGCATTATGCACCCACCATTGTGACTGGATTTGCAAGGATCATGGGTTACCCGGTGGGGATCATTGCCAACAATGGCGTGCTCTTCTCAGAAACATCACTCAAGGCAACCCATTTTATTGAGTTGTGCAATTTCAGGAAGACACCCATTCTGTTTCTGCAAAATATTAGCGGTTTTATCGTGGGCAAGGAATATGAACACAAGGGGATCGCCAAGGACGGGGCCAAGCTGGTTCACGCGGTTTCTACAGCAAGCGTACCTAAATTTACCATCATCATCGGCGGATCATATGGAGCCGGGAATTATGCCATGGCCGGCCGGGCCTTTGATCCAAGACTGCTTTTCATGTGGCCCAATGCGCGTATTTCTGTAATGGGTGGCGAACAGGCAGCCGAGGTATTGAGCCGGGTTAAAATGGACCAGTTAAAAGCAGCAGGCAGGGAAGTCCCCAAAGAAGAGATCAGGCAGATCAAGGAGGAGATCCTCGCCAAATATGCTCACGAAAGTTCTGCATGGTACAGTTCATCAAGGCTATGGGATGATGGCATCATCGATCCGGTGGATACAAGGAAAGTGGTGGCCATGGGAATTGCGATGTCTCTCAATAAACCTTATCCGGACCCCAGAACGGGAGTCTACAGAATGTAATAAAGCCCTCTGCATGGATCTGAACACCATCGAGTTTTCAATTAAGGACCAGGTAGCCTATCTCTGGTTGAACAGGCCGGAAAAGAGGAATGCATTGAATGCTGACATGCTTGCCGAGCTTTTATCGTTCTTCGAATCAATATCCAGGAAAGAAGCGAGGGTCCTCGTACTCAGGGGGCGCGGCAAGGCATTCTGTGCCGGAGCAGACCTGGCATTCATTTCCGATATATCCCAGAAAACGGATGAAGATCTCCAGTCAGAAGCCACCCTGTTTTTTGATTGTTTTGAGAGTCTGTACAGGCTGCCCATCCCGGTTATCTGCTATGCTCATGGCACTGTTCATGGCGGGGCAAACGGACTGCTTGCCGCGAGTGATTTTGTACTTAGCACCGAAGATACCAGGTTTTCTTTTTCTGAGGTTGGCCTGGGACTGGTACCGGCGACTGTTGCCCCATTTGTCCTTCGCCGGATGGGAAGTGTCAAAACGAGACAATGTATGATATCCGGAAAGGTCATGGATGGGATTGAAGCTTTATCGGGCGGACTGGTTGACCATTTAGTCTCCCATGAGCAGGCAGATATGGAGATAGAGAAACTGACAGGGCTGCTTAAAGAAAATGCACCGGGTGCCGTTATGATGACCAAAAAACTGCTTGTCGATATTGAACATAAAGAAATAAACGGGGAATTGAGGGCATTGACTGCGGAAATGATAGCCCGTGCCCGGAGGTCGGATGAAGCTGCCGAGGGACTGGATGCATTTTTCAGTAAACGCATCCCAAACTGGAGAAACAAGGAATAATGGAAATCGACCGGATACTGATCGCAAACAGGGGTGAAATAGCCCACCGCATCATCAGGGCTGCCAGGGAACTCGGGATCACTACCGTGGCCATATATTCCGGCCTGGATGGACCTGATGCCTATCATTGCAGGATGGCGGACCTTGCGTTCCCTCTCCATGGTACAGACTTAGCGGATACCTACCTCAATATTGAAAAAATCATTTCCATAGCCAGAATGGCAGAAGTCCAGGCCATACATCCCGGGTATGGCTTTCTCTCTGAAAATCATATATTTGCAGAGGCTTGTGAGCAAAATGACCTGGTATTTATCGGTCCCTCGGCCAAACTGATCCGATTAATGGGCAATAAGATCGAGGTCCGGGAAAGCGTCAGCAAATTTGGCGTAGCGGTTTTACGGGGAGATGTGGCTTCCGCAGAGGAAATTCTGCAGCAATCCGGATCACTGGAATATCCTGTACTGATAAAAGCGGCTGCCGGCGGAGGCGGGAAGGGCATGCGGATCGTCCGGAGTGAAGAAGAACTGGCGGATGCGCTGGAAGTCACTGCCCGCGAAGCACAGAACTATTTCGGGAAGGGTGATGTTTTTCTTGAAAAATACCTGGATCCGGCGCGTCATATCGAATTCCAGATACTGGGTGATCATCATGGGAATGTCATCCATGTAAATGAACGGGAGTGTTCTGTGCAACGAAGGTACCAAAAGATCATCGAGGAGTCCCCGTCCGCCTGGCTCCTTCCCGAAACACGCCGGCGAATGGGAGAGGCGGCAGTTAGCATTGCTGTGGGACTCGGATATACCAATGCCGGGACGATTGAATTCCTGGTGGATGAGAAACAGCAATTTTATTTCCTTGAAATGAACACCAGGATACAGGTGGAGCATCCTGTTACAGAAATGACCAGCGGCATTGACCTGGTGAAGGAACAAATCCGTATTGAGCAGGGCATTTCCCTGGGGTATAAACAGGAGGAGGTCCGGTCCCACGGGCATGCCATTGAAGCACGGATATATGCCGAAGACCCGCTCAGCCAGTTCAGGCCTTCACCAGGCCGGATCGCTTACTATAAGGAACCAGATAATCCCTCCATCAGGATGGATACATCACTGGACGGTCCGGCACGGATCTTCCCGGAATACGATCCGATGATCTCGAAAATGATCGCCTGGGGAGAAGACAGGACCGAAGCAATGCATCACCTGCTGAAGGGGCTCAGGGAATATGCCATCCTCGGGATACAGACCAATATCATTTTCCTGCAGGAGATCCTGCAGGATGAGAACTATATACAAAACCGGATCTCCACCCGCTACTGTAATCTCAGGCTGGAACACCTGACTACAGCTATCCGCCGCAGGGTGGACGGGATTGATCATATTTTTTATGTAAGTGCTTTTCTGGCTGGCAGCTTAATGGCAGGGAATTCGAGACATCAGGCAAAAAATAGTTATTCACCCTGGCATACGATCGGTTACTGGCGGCAGATGGCCAGTCTAAAATTTTCCATGGGAGGTGAGAAAGAGAGTATCAAAATACTTTTCATTAACAGGCAGATGCTAAGGTTCCGGTACCGGGAAAATGAATATGTTATATCCGGGGTCAGGAAAGAGGGCGGCGAGCTCAGTTTCCTCCTTGATGGAGAGTCAGGGACTGTCTCCTATGCTCCATTGGCAACAGGTGAAGAAATTGTTGAATACCAGGGATTAAAAGTTGTTTTTAAACGGCGGGATGCCTTGCCTGAACAACCTGCAATCATAGGATCTTCCGACCGGCATGAACATAATGAGAATATGATTATCTCTCCGATGTATGGCAAAATCGTTAAGATCAATGTAAAAGAGAAGGATACTATTTCGAAAGGAGATGTTTTACTGGTCATAGATTCCATGAAAATTGAGAACAACATCCTGGCACCCAGGAGGGCAAAAGTAACCCGTGTTTTGATGAATCCCGGTGACCAGGTGGAATTAAATAAACCTATCATAGCGATAGAATAATTATTATTTTTGTCTAAGCTTTTATGAAACCATGCCGATATTAAACGGACAACATGAGGCTCTGCGAATAAAAGTGAGGGACTTCGCAGAGAAGGAAATTGCACCCGTTGCAGCCGAACTTGACGAAAAGGAGTTGTTTTCTGTTGACCTTTCAAATAAGATGGGGGAACTGGGACTCTTCGGGATCAACCTTTCACAGCAATATGGCGGGGCCGGTCTTGATACCCTGTCTTACATCATAGCTGTTGAAGAACTGGCCCGTGTGGATAGCTCCCAGGCCGGGGTTGTGGCTTCTCACAATTCCCTGGGTATCGGTCCCATTGCAGGGTTTGGAACAGAAGCCCAGAAAGACAAATACCTGCCACAGCTTACCACCGGGCAGAAACTCTGGGCATTTGGATTGACAGAACCAACGGCCGGATCAGATTCACAGGGGACCAAAACCAGGGCTGTGCTGGAGAATGGTGACTGGGTGATCAATGGCAGGAAAATGTTCATCTCAAATGCCTCTACTCCAATATCTGCAGGCTTAACCGTCCAGGCTGTCACAAATGAAAATAATGGCAGGAAGGAATTGTCCACCATCCTCGTAGAACAGGGCACAGAGGGATTTTCCGTTGAGAAAATCCATAATAAGATGATGTGGAGAGCCATCGATACGGCCGAATTATTTTTTAAGAATTGCAGGGTACCGGAAGCCAACCTGCTGGGGGAGCGTGGCATGGGTTCCAAGATCATGCTGAAAATACTGGATGGAGGAAGGCTTTCCATTGCAGCCATGGGATTGGGACTTGCACAGGGGGCATTCGAAGCAGCCATGGATTACGCGAAGAAAAGGGAACAGTTCGGACGCCCGATCTCGAAGTTCCAGAGCATTGGTTTCAAGCTGGCAGATATGGATATGAAAATTGAACTGGCCAGGAATACACTTTATAAGGCCTGCTGGTTAAAGGATGAGGGCAAACCTTTTAGCAGGGAAGCAGCCATTGCCAAACTGTATTGTTCAGAGATTGCCAGGGAGGTGGCTGATGAGTCCCTGCAGATCCACGGGGGATACGGACTGATCAAGGGTGCAGCCATCGAGCGCTTCTACCGTGACCAGCGTCTATTGCAGATAGGCGAGGGAACCTCGGAAATACTCAGGCTGGTTATCTCCCGGAAACTGGGTGTCTAGCTTATCTAAATTTATTTATATGGAAGAGCGGAAAAAAGACCATATTGATCTTGCCCTGGATTCACAAACACTCAAAAACACTATAGATGACCGATTTTATTACGAACCCCTGCTCAATCCACATCCAGGCGGTTCCCCAGAACCCTTTGATTTCCTGGGAAAAAAACTGAATATCCCACTCTGGGTCAGCAGCATGACCGGTGGTACAAAGATGGCAGGCACAATCAACAGGAACCTGGCCAGGGCATGTCATGAATTCGGCATGGGTATGGGACTGGGTTCATGCCGTATTATCATGGACGATGATACCTGTTTTGAGGATTTTAATGTCAGGCCTATCATTGGAGATGATTATCCCTTATACGCAAATCTGGGCATCGCCCAGATTGAAGAATTCATAGAGTCAAACAGCCTTGACAGGATCCGCTCCCTGTTGGACAGGCTGCAGGCAGATGGACTGGTTGTTCATGTGAATCCATTACAGGAATGGTGCCAGCCCGAGGGAGACCATTTCAGGAGTCCACCTGTCGATACACTTAAAAAACTGCTGGATCAAACAGATTTCAGGATCATTGTTAAGGAAGTGGGACAGGGAATGGGGCCGGAGAGCCTTCGGGCATTGCTGAAACTACCCCTGGAGGCCATTGAATTTGCAGCATTCGGGGGCACTAATTTTGCACTGGTGGAACTGGACCGCAGTGCGCCTGCCATGAAGGCTTTTTATGAACCTTTAACAACCCTGGGACATACCGCGGAGGAAATGGTTGATATGGTCAACCATATCTTCGACACTGAACCGGAAATATTGTGCCGGCAATTAATTATTTCAGGTGGCATAAAAACATTCCTGGATGGTTTTTACCTCGTTAAAAAGTCCAGGTTGCCTGCCATATACGGACAGGCCAGCGGATTTTTGATGCATGCCAGGGAAAACTATGAATCACTGCAGGAATACGTTGCTTACCAGGTGAAAGGATGGCAGCTGGCGGAAGCATACCTTACCCCTAAATTTGATTGAGCATGGATGGAACTGAACCCATTTCAGGATTTTCCAGACTATCCAGGGAAGAGAAGATCGAAATGGCCTCGAAACTCAGTTCAGATCCTGAAGCCTTTGCCCGGGAACTGGCCGGTTTCTGGCACAGGGATCCCGAGGTACAGCGCATCCTTGAAGCATTCAGTGAAAATACGGTAAGTAATTATTGCCTGCCATTCGGGCTTGCACCCAATTTCCTGATCAATGACAGGCTCTATATCCTTCCCATGGTAATAGAGGAGAGTTCCGTGGTTGCAGCAGCCTCAAAAAGCGCCAGGTTCTGGGTTACAAGGGGCGGCTTTCAGACGGAAGTGATCTCTACTGCCAAGCCCGGACATGTCTATTTCAAATGGAAAGTAAGCCGGGACCTTTTGCTGGATCAAGAGGAAGACCTTGAAAGATACCTGATCGAACACACCGCCCATCTTACAGAAAACATGAGGAAAAGGGGAGGGGGGATCAAATCTGTAAAGATCCATGATATGGCGCCGGGAATGCCGGGACACTTCAAACTTGAGGCTATTTTTGAAACGGCAGATTCAATGGGTGCGAATTTCATCAATACCTGTCTCGAAGCGTTTGCAGGATTATTACCGGAATTTTTCCATGACCAGGGTATCCTGATTGATGAGTACGACCTGGAAATCACCATGGCCATTCTGTCGAACCACACGCCGGAATGCATTGTTTCCTGCAAGGTTCAGTGTCCGGAGGAAGAATTTGCAGGTATGGGAGTGGGACTGACGGCTGGCGAGTTTACCGGAAAATTCAAAGAAGCTGTAAATATTGCAAGCCATGATACTTACCGTGCTGTCACGCATAATAAAGGGATTTTCAATGGTGTGGATGCACTGGCACTGGCTACTGGTAATGATTACAGGGCCATAGAAGCCGCCGGCCATGCATACGCTTCAAGGAAGGGGAAATACAGCAGCCTGACCGGCATCGAACTGTCCGGAGGTAATTTCACCTATTCGCTTCAACTTCCTATGGCGATCGGGACGGTAGGTGGACTGACAGGGGCGCATCCGCTGGCGCGCCTTTCAATGGACCTGCTGGGTTTTCCGGATGCCGGTGAATTGATGCAGATAACTGCAGCAGCCGGCATGGCCAATCATTTTGCGGCCATCTGGTCACTGGTGACTTCAGGTATTCAGAAAGGGCATATGCAGATGCACCTGTCCAATATCCTCAATAGCCTTGGGGCCACAGTGAATGAAATGGAAACAGCCACCAGGTACTTCCATGATAAGGATGTTTCCTACAGGGCGGTTGAGGATTATCTGATCCAGTTAAGGAGGTCTCTGTAGCCATGGAAAAATCAGGGAAATGCTTCCGTTCCAACGGGAAATTAATCCTGTCAGGAGAATACCTGGTCCTGCACGGGGCCTGGTCCCTCGCTGTGCCTACTGTCCTGGGACAGTCCCTCAGGGTTAAGGAGATTGACCAGGCAGGGATCCTTTTATGGAAAACAAAGGTGGTTTCAAAACCATGGATGGATTGTGAGATAGATCCGGTGAGCTGGCAGGTCATTCAAACAGATGAACCGGTGAGGGCAAAGAATTTAGTCCGGATACTGAAAGCTGCCTCAGAGATAAGGGGTGATACGGAGTGGTTGAAGGGAAAAGAGGTGGTTTCGGAGCTTGAGTTTGATATTGAGTGGGGACTGGGAAGTAGTTCTTCGCTGATTTCGAATATTGCCTGGTGGGCAGGGATTGATCCTTTTCGCCTCTCCGGGTCGGTGTCCGGCGGATCGGGTTATGACATAGCCTGCGCCAGGTCAGATCAGCCATTGCTGTACAGGACGGGGAATATCGCCCCCAGGTATAAACCCATAGATTTTCTGCCACCGTTTCATGAGCAACTGGCATTCGTTTATCTCGGCAAGAAACAGGACAGTGCATCAAGTGTAAGGAATTTCCTGAACAAAGCCCTGGTCTTGGAGAAAGATATTTCAAATATATCCGCTATTACGGAGAAGCTCTGCCGGACCGGGCAACTGGATGAATTTGAGGACCTGATGAGAGAACATGAGAATATCCTGTCCCATATTCTTGGATTGCCGCCGGTGAAGCAGGGACTTTTCCAGGATTATCATGCCGGGGTAAAATCTCTGGGAGCCTGGGGCGGTGATTTTGTCATGATCACCATGCATCAGGAATGGCCCGGGGTGAAAGCGTATTTTTCTGCAAAGGGGATGGAGACAGTCATTCCATATCAAAAAATGGTTAAAGCCTGATAAGATGAGCGGTGAACTTCATCAAAAATACCTTGACGAGGCTGTGGGACAGATACCCGGAAGTATGGGGATACTCAAATCAACATGGAGGTGTCCCTCCAATATCGCCCTTGTGAAATACTGGGGAAAGAAGCATGTGCAGATCCCTGCCAATCCTTCCCTGAGTTTTACACTCAGTAATTCCTATACTGAGATGAATTTGACCATCGGGAAACATGCCGGAAATGCGCAGGAGCTGGAATATTCCTTTGAGGGAGAACAAAACGAGGCATTTGAATCCAGGATCAGGGGATACCTCCGGAATATCAGTTCCTATTTTCCTTTTTTAAGCGGTTGTAACATCAGGATAGCAAGCCGGAATACCTTCCCCCATTCCTCCGGAATAGCATCCTCGGCTTCCAGCATGGGTGCACTTGCACTGGGAATTTGTTCCATTGAACGGCAGATCCTGGACGGATCTAAGGATGAGGATTTCTACAGGAAGGCCTCATACATGGCCAGGCTGGGTTCTGGAAGTGCGGCCAGGTCTGTCTACGGGGGATTTGTCACCTGGGGAACAATGGAAGATAATGAGCATACCTCGGATGAATTTGCCACCCCGCTGGCCGAAAGTGTTGGTCCCGCATTTACATCTCTCTGCGACGCAGTCCTGATTATCAGTCCGGATAAAAAATCCGTATCCAGCAGCCAGGGACATGCCCTTATGGATGATCATCCCTATGCGGGTGCCAGGTATCTGCAGGCAAGAAAGAACATCCTTGACTTACGCAGAGCTATCATCGGGAATGACATAAAGACCTTTATTCAAATTGCAGAAAATGAAGCACTTGCACTTCATGGCCTGATGATGAGTTCTGATCCTGCCTTCCTGCTGCTGAAACCTGGCACACTCCAGGTTATGTCGCGTATACAGGAGTTCAGGAAAGAAAAAGGCATTTCTGTTGCCTTTACCCTTGATGCCGGTCCGAATGTCCATTTGATTTATCCAGGATACGAACGGGAAAAAGTACTGGCTTTAATCATGGATGAATTACTGGGATATTGCTACCAGGAACAATGGCTGGACGACAGGATGGGAACGGGTCCGGAAGAATTGTCAGTTTGACCGGCTTTTATAGCTTAAAAACATATGCTAATGGCCGGGTAAAAGACAATTAATGTATTATTTTAAGGACCGGAAGTAAATGAGAAAAAAAAGTCTTGTAAGATGATAAATTTTGAAGCATTATTTAAGGTTTCCTACGGACTCTATATTGTCTGTTCCGGGGATAAAAACCGGGGGAACGGATTCATTTCCAATACGGTCTTCCAGGTAACCTCATCACCAGCCAGGTTTGCCTCCTGTTGTAATAAAGACAATTATACTGCTGAATTTATTAAAGAATCAGGAGCATTCTCGGTCTCCGTATTACACCAGGATACGCCTGCAGATATCTTTGGCCGGTTTGGATATAAAAGCGGCCGGGATTTTGACAAGCTCGAAGGAATGCATGTACAGTACGGGGAAACCGGAGTCCCCATTGTGCTGGATGAAGCCATTGCATACCTTGAATGCAAGGTGGTCCAGACACACGATGTAGGGACCCACTGGCTGTTCATAGGTGAACTGGTCCAATCTGAAGTGGTCGACGACACCATGGAGCCTATAACCTACCTGCATTACAGGGAGGTTAAAAAAGGCCTGGCGCCAAAGAATGCACCCACTTACGTGGATAAGTCATTACTTGAGAAGAAGGAAGCATCATCAAAATTCAGAAAATTCAAGTGTACTGCATGCGGGTATGTTTATGATGAACAGGAAGGAGATCCTTCGAACGGCATTGATCCGGGAACCCTTTTTCCAGATCTGCCTGACGATTGGGTTTGTCCCGTTTGTGGAACAGAAAAGGAAGATTTTATTGAATTATAACTAATAAATCAAGCAAAACTATGTCTAAATCATTGAAAGGAACCAAAACCGAACAAAACCTGTTAAAATCATTTGCTGGCGAGTCTCAGGCCAGAAACCGCTATGAGTTTTTCGTAAAAGTAGCGAAGAAGGAAGGCTATGAGCAGATTGCTGCCATTTTTCAGGAGACAGCAAACCAGGAAAAAGAACATGCCAAGCGATTCTTTAAATTCCTGGAGGGAGGGATGACCGAAATAACGGCAGCTTATCCTGCCGGCAAGATCGGTACGACTGCAGAAAACCTGAAGGCTGCCGCCGAGGGGGAAAATGAAGAATGGACAATATTGTATCCCGCTTTTGCAGAGACGGCAAGGGAAGAAGGTTTTCCCGAAGTGGCCACTGCGTATAAAATGATTGCCAGGGTAGAGGCCGAACATGAACG
>SDBT01003524.1_pt1 | contig 27003 bp, 46 predicted proteins | sample 2277101 | NCBI WGS metagenome assembly SDBT01 (sample SAMN10404973, study PRJNA504765) | marine sediment metagenome | isolation source: marine sediment core GS10_PC15, 103 cmbsf | place: Arctic Ocean: Southern Knipovich Ridge | collected 2010 | reverse complement strand
CGCGGCATTTAGAAATTAGTATGTCTAACGCGTGTGCAAGGTGATACTCAAACTTATTAAAGAGTTCGTCCTGAATTTCCCAAGTTATAAATGGTTCATGGGGGCTTATAGATTCGATACGCTGACCAGTAGATGGATCAACATCAAACTGATGATAAGTCCATACAAAAGCATTTACAAAATACAACAATGATTCTGCACAAGCCGCAAGTAAATCGGCTTGCAAGATCGTGTCATTCTCAGCCTGTAGTAATAGTTTTTCCTTCCACACGATGTTTTCATCGGCGTGTTTTGGGACAATCAATCCAGTTTTTGGACACTTCCAATAGCGGTTACCCAAAGGAAACGGCTGTTTCAAAGTCGGTTTAAGTGTATCAGTCAGTATTGCCATCGTTACCCGTAACCATACGATTAAGTCGATTTTTACTTTCTTCAGATACCTTCTTAGGTAAAGTTCGTCCTTGCCCACCATCACCAACAAGAGGAACAGACCGGCCCTCTATGCGGTCCCATATAAGTGCTATCATACCCGCCGAAGGATTATGCACTTTTTTCTTACCAGTCTTAACGTCATCTTCTTCCCACCCAAGAGCAAGTTTGAACATCAAACGGGCCAGAGCTTCAGCTTTTGTTATCATAGAACCTTCATCAAGGTCATTTTCTTTACGAAACTCAGATTCCTCTTGTGCAATCTTACGTAAATATCCCGAAAGCAACTGACCGGCACGAACCTTGTCGCCAATTGTTGGAACTTTCGGTGCAGCAGGAATTATTTTTTTCTCAGGCTTGGGTGGTAATTTTGGCTTACCTTTATCCTTCGGCTGATCTTTATCTTTGCTCATTTCTTTTTTTTCTTCTTATATGACCTTCTGTTTTGATTATTTACTGCTTGTGAAACGAACCTAATGTTGCCACGTTCATAGTTACCGTCATTGTCAATACGATCTATTGTTAAGCCTATTGGGTCTTCTTGTAAATCATCAACAACATAATGTACAAATTCATCAGAAGTAAAACAAACCTTGATGCCGCGACCACCGTAGTATTTATAATTTCTGTCGTTTGGATCATAACAACGCTTTTTCATGTTTGAAAAAACATCTCGTAAATGTCCAACAATAGTTTGACGGCGGGCCCAATTACGCTCTGCCGTTTCTATCTTGTGAGTTTGTCGATACTTTTTGGCGGACACTTTGTGTCCTGGGGATTGGTTACTTTTCTTCTGCGATTTTTTCCCAGCAGAAGATCGTTTCCATGCTTTTATACACTTTTTACACTGACTTTGTAAACCGCCTGGAGAAGCGGCCCGTTTATAAAAATACTCTGTTGTAGCAGGGAATTTCTGTTTACATGTGGCGCAAACCTTAATAGGAGTAAGTACGGCACAATTACTCATTTACAACTTCCATTTCTTCAATCTTTTCGAGGTAGTAAGCAGCAGTTGTTTCAATCCATTCAGGAGTTATCAGCCTGGGCTGTTCACTTAATTCCATCAAGCGATCAATCTGTGCCTGGTCGTATTTCTTCTGCATATATCTATAATACTTTACCCAATTCCCGCCAAGTTTAATGTTGCACCTAAAACATTGGGCGTGTACACAGGTAGGCTCAAATAATATACTGTCCATCCTGCCCGGTACAAAATGCCCCGCTTGTAACTTGCCGATGGGATAATCTCGTCCACAAGTACAGCACTTGCCGTGAGTAATAGTTCCAGTAGTTTCCAGGCAATCCCGCATCCTAATATAGATGCTAAAAATCTTCCAAAGGACTTTCTTTTTTGCAGTAATAGTATTTGGATTACGCCTACCCATTATCTGCCCTTCAACCTATCAATCTCTTTCTGCAAAGACTTTTTCTCCCGACCGCAACACTCCACGTCAAATTTCAAATACAAGAGAGCCATCCTTTGTTCATCAAGAAGTTCCCGAAGCAACTCAATACTCTTCAGTAAACCACTTTTTGTCTTCTTCGTATCTTCCCGCATGATTTTCACCCTCATCGCCGTATTCCTCCAACAGAGTGATAATATCAATAGAAGGTGTTATAAAATTCATCCCACAATTATAAACGTACTTGGCTATTACTATGCCGACAACTCTGCCTTTGAGATCAAAAACAGGACCGCCACTATTGCCAGGATTAGCCGCAGCATCAATCATAACCACAGGATTACAACTTAACCAATCTTCCTGCACGTTAAGTTTAGATACAATCCCACGAGTTATGTAATTAAAATACGCCTGGTCAATTGGACTACCAATTACAATAATCGGTTGACCTACTCGAATCTTAGTAATGAGCGTAAGCGGTTTAAGACCCGTTTTACGTACTTGTAGCATTGCACAATCAGAACTTTCACTGATACGTATAGCCTGTACGCTGCGTCTTGTACCACATCTAAATAAAACTGCATAATCACCCTTCCTATCAACGACATGCCTCGCCGTAATTATTAACATTTCTTTATCAGATACTTTGGCTACAAACCCCGATCCTGTATGCCGACCATCAATTTCGATCAAAACTGTAGAATCAATACACGTCTGTAAATCAGTTTGTACCGGCAGCAGTAAAAATAGCATGCCGCCCGATATGAGTACTGCGATAATAAGTACAGTGAAAACTATTGCCCTATTTTTTTTAGTGGCCTTGTCCACAATTAGTCTTTCAATCTGACAATATAAGCAGAAGCTCCACTGGCAAGGGCTTGATAATGCAACGACGTAATACCGCTCGGTATCTTGATAACAAGTACCGAACTTGCAGGCATAAACCAAATGACGTTAGCCGCCGTTGCAGTAGTAGCAATTCCAAAAAGAAATGCCCCGGCAGAGGTAGCATCTGTCATAATCTTATACGTCGCTCCCGCCACTACAGTCTCTGTATGATCGGCCCCAGTAGTCCCATCGGTGATCTTAATTCCTGATTCAGCGACCGGATCGCCAGACGATACGCCCGGAGGAACTTTATTCCCATTATTGTCACAAAGATAAACTTGATTGTAGCCCATTATGCTTCTCCAATTATTTTTTAATCTTGTAGCCTAATCTCCACAGAAATCGGGCCAATTCATTCGCCGTTTTATCTATAACTGTCTCAGTTTCTGACCATCGTAGAACATGAAGTGTTTCGTGGATAACTGTTTCAAGACCCGCTTTTGTATTCAAATTACTAAATATACGCATCGTTGGTACAGCATCACTCCCAAATGGACAATCAACCAATCCGTCACATTCAGAACCGAGGTCTATCTTTAACTTTCTCCCGGCAAATGTGTGAGTTTTGATCGGCTTATTCATTGTTATCAGGTTCTTCCTGTTGATTTTGAAGTGGGATGGACCCGCAGGTTCGCTCTCCCACCATACCTCTCGCGGCTATTTTACCGCGTCATCACTAATTCAAACTCCTCTCAACATTCCGCTGATTCGCGAACTGTTGCCGACAACGATCCTGTTTCTCCATAACTATGTTGTGAAGGTCGGCCTGCATAAGTTTTGGACTTTCAAGAGCATATAATTCACAACAGAAGTCTTCAAAGGGCATATCTTTCTTTTCAAACTGGTCATATAGTTTATGTGCCCGCTGCTTAACTGCAAATGGTATATGATTAAATGATTTGGGAATCGGAGTTTTAGGAGTGAGCATATCCGATTGCTCAACAAGCCCAGCAGGATTCTCAGGTTCGGGGCCGCAACCCAAATCTTCTGGCATAATTTGATAATTTTCAAGGTCTTCACTCATTTTGAATTTCCTCCTCAGTACCATCTGATGCGGTTATAGTACCCTCAAACTCCGGCAAGGGCTTCATGTTGCCACCCCCCATAACTTTTTTCACATCAGCAAGATCGGCAGCATCTTCAGAAGAAAGTTCGATATCCGCCTTCTCAGTTAATTTTGCTCTCACATATCCAGCAACCGCCCGATCCAAAGTTTTGTTTTCTTCTTTTAGTTCCTCATTCTCCACCAATAAATCGGAGAACTTCTGTGCATCTTTGCTGACTGCTTCTATCAGGGCAGCATGTTTTTCCTGTATCGCAAGCAACTGTTTTTCCGATTCAGCTACTTCATCGACGAGTTTATTTTGTGACAGCATCAACTCATCATACCCAGGACCAAGTAATTTCTGCACAAGCGTGCCGATTCTGACTGATACAGTATTCTCTTGACTGTTAAATCTAAAACTGCCGAGTTTCTTAACCTTTAAATCGGGTCGTTCTTCAGTCAGATGCTGCTTAACCGCAGTCTGGGATATAACTCTTATCCCTTTGTCAGCAAATTCCTTTTGGGTAAATTCTACGGTCTGATACAGAAACTCGCCAATTACGCCGTCGTCTTCGCTTTCATAAATTCTCATTTTTGAATCCTCTCTCAACAAGGTTTTCAGAACATTTTCTCGCATCACGAGTAGAAATGATGAGGTCTAATGCTTGTATATAAGTGACGTTGGCAAACTCAAATCTAACTACAACTTTATCTGCCAACTCACTATCAGGCAGGTCTTCATGTTCCAAAAAAAATTGGTAAAATTCTTTAGCTATCATTTCATTTTTTCCTCAACAAGTTTCTTTTTCTTTTTCTTTTTCTTTTTCTCTATCACCCAATTCATTCCTAAGTCCTCACCCACATGACATGAATATAATTCAGGATGGGCTATGAAATCGGCCAGTGTGTCCAAAGCCTCTTTTTCCTTGTCCTTGTCGCTCATATTCATCCCTCCACATATAGGCGAAAATTTAGCCCTCATATTCTGGACCTCTGTAAAATATACAGCCCTCCAATAGTACATGAAATGTTAGCATTTAGAAACTTATTTTTTGAACTTTCTTTCCAGATTTCAAATTTTTTCAAGATTTTTTTCCCTTGTTTTTTTTCATAATTCTCAAAATTTTTCTAAAATATTTTCGTTCTTGTCGTATTTGTTGTAAGTGGCGGAGTAGGAAATATTTGATGTCCGATAAGGGTGTCTGCCACCATGCCCGGGTCTGATCCGAAGGGTACTACCCGGACCCCCGGAGCTTAGTCCGATAACGAATACGTGCGACCAGAAGTGAGGCCCGAACCGATTAAGACCCGGGCCAGATTGGTGTGTAAGCCCCTGTGTGTGTGTGAGGCGTGGCTATGTGATCGCTGCCCCAGCCTTGTACCCAACCCGATAACCAACCCCGTGCCCATGGTGGTAAGCTATAGAGCAGACTGTACGCCACTCTTGCCTTACGACTTGCAGGCTGTTCGTGCCGTTCACTGCCTTAGCCCTGTAACCAGCCTGATAACCGATCTCACGCCCCCGTTGTCTCGCAGCTATTAGGGCATCAGCGATTTCGGCTTCTAATTGGAGTAGCTGCCGTTTGATAATAGCGTTAGCTTCAAGAGGATAGACATCCGTATCATCCACGACCGCCCATATTTTGCTGATTCTCTCTGATACTTTCATTTTCATACTCCCTAACATAAAGCAACATAAGCTAAAATCGCTACGATCAACAATTCTTTCATATCCTGATAGTGCTGTTTCATTTTATCCCCTTTTCAATTTTACTATTCGCAAAACGCTTTCCAAGTAACATACCCGCTGTCAAACGACACATTCCCTTCATATACTTTTCCGTCTTCGCAGATATCAAAATTATCATCCCCAATTTGTTTAGCTGTGTTGTTGCGTTCATTGTAAGCCTTCAACACTGTTTGTTGCCACTGTTCATATAATGCTTCATTCATAACAACCCCTTTTCAATTATCAATTTCGTTTTCATTCCACAAACAAACTATACCACATAAACACCCCGCGGTCAAGTAAAATCTTTTGTTTTTGTGATTATTCTCATTATTGAGAATCGGCAGGCTATTCGTATTCTACCTAAATGACTATAGGGGAATACCCTTACCACTTTAGGAGTATGCTCTTAGAGTATAGAACAACCACAATATTAACAAAAATGACAAATCTGCAAATTAAGTAACAGATGCGACAGATGCTGAGCCAAAAGTGGGTCAACGGGGGATAGTGAATAGCTCAGTGATCGGCATTTTCAGCGATGCAACAAACATTCCCCAGGTTTTGTTAAAATCGTATACCACCCCTAAGGAATAATAAGATGCTGGTTAAAAGACTCCTATTTTTAATAATGATATTAATATTAGCAGTCTTATTATGTACTACTTATTTTCTCTTATACTCAGTATAGATAGAGTGTTGACTCAAAAATAACAAAAAAAGCCTTAAGCCATTTAATCACAAAGGTTTATAGCTGCACCATACTTTTTATGATGCTGACTCAGTGATTATAAACCTTTGTTGCTGCTGAAGTTATGCTGCACCATACTTTTTATAGCGATGTCCGATAATCCAATGCCACCAAAAATAAACTTGCTGAAAGGTTTCTAATCGCTAACATTTACCGGATACGTAGGGGACTAAATAAATTTATTGAAAAAGGATAAATAAGATGCTCAAAAAATGCAATAAATGTAATTATGAAGAAACCGCAGCATTTTTAGTCAAACGCGAAATAATAAAACGCCGTTTGGCATTTGTACAAAAACACCAGAAAGCGTATAGTGAAGTCGGCATGCTATTAGCTGAACTCAAACAGAAGAAAAGGAAGAATAAAGATGGAAACAGAAAAAAAACGCTGTAGTGCCTGTAAAATTGAGATGTCTTTGACCGAGTTTAATATTTGCAAAGCTACAAAGGACGGGTTGCAATCACGTTGCAAAACTTGTATCAAAGCTCACGGCCACAAATACTATCAAGCAAATAAAGCAAAACTCAATGAGCGGCAAAAATGGCGGCGATCAGGACCGAAAGCCAAAGAAGCTCGAAAAAAGGTTCAAAGACGACGGCATGAGCGGCAAATAAAAGAGGATGCAGCCGATTGTGCAGAACACTATGAAAAACGCAAAGCCATTAAAAAAATAGCCAATAAAAAGTATAACGATAAGCTCCATCTGATAAAAGCAAAGAAAAGCATGTCATTTCAGACTGTCAATGCTGCTGTAAAATCGGGCAGCATGGTTCGGCCTGCGACGTGTTCAATTTGCAGCGTCAAGACGTTTATTGTCGCGTACCATGAAGATTATGACAAGCCGCTGGTAGTAATCTGGATGTGTATAGAATGTTATAAGAAGAAAAAGAAAGAGAATAAATAAATTTTAGTTTGTGCTTGACATTTGGCCCGCTAAATGTTATAGTATCATCATGCAGCCGGGAAAGACTGGCATATAATTGAAATTATTGGGGATAGTAAAATGGAACTATGGGGAATTTTAAGTGTAGTTTGGTTAATAACGTCGGCTATATTTTTTATGCTCGGTATTTGGCTTGGGATATGGGCATACAAAATCGGACGAAAACACGGTGTCATAATTGGCCGGGCACAGTTAGCGAAAAAAATACTAAACAATGATCTTTTTTTGGGGCAATCAGCTATATGACAAAGACAAAATGGACCATATATACTGAATACGTCCACACTCGACATATCGCAAAAATAGTGGACAAGTATTTTGCCGATTATCGAATGTTTAGCGGCATCAGACATTATGATGATAGACAAGAACGCTGCCTTGTAATTGAAATTATTACTGATGTTTATAATGCAGTAATTGATATTGAGGCCATCTGTCGAGAAATAAATTCTGATAATCATCAGGAATTTTGTTCGGTAACATCAGAAACAGTTGAAACGATGTTAATTTTTTGCTGAAAAAAGGTAACTCAATTTTATTTTTTCTTGACTTTATGATTTTATGTGTTATACTTTAAGCAGCGAAAACAAAAATTGAAAAATTTTGGAGATAGTAGAATGAACATCGGGACTAAATTATTAAATGCTTGCTCAAACAGTACCAGAATACGGAACTGCATTGAAGATTATGTTGCTTCCTTGCATCCGTTTGATTTAACAATCGGCTGGAGTCTCGGAAAACTTGATTATAAGTACCCCGATAAACTCGATGACGGGTCTACTGGCTACATAGCATTTAACGTTCCTGGAAAAGATCGGCTAAAATTGAAAACTGTCCGGTATCTTACTCGTAAATGTAGGCTCAAAGAAGTGGCTTCATTGAACGATGAACAAATTCGTATTTTAGCAGAAAAGATCAACGGTTTATTGTGGACTGTTAAAGAACTTAATGATGTTGAGCTTGTTCGTGGCTCTGATATAACAGAGGCCTACCGCAATGAAGTCGGCGGCGGTTCTTGCATGACTGGTGGCTGTTCTAATTACACAAAACTATATGAAGCAAACCCCACGCGTTTTGAGATGCTCATTATACGTAATGGCAATGATTCTGCAAGGGCAATAATTCATAAACTTGATAATGATCGAAAACTTTTAGGCGTAATTTATGCTACAGCCAAACATTTACTTGATAAAATGGAAAAACATGCCATCGAGCAAAATTGGATTTTATGTGCTGGTCATGGTCAAGACAAAAGCTCTTGGGTAATGTCGGGCTTAAATTATTGTGATGGTGAAATTCCATACATGGATATATTAACCAGTGGAGAAATATGTGGCGGTTTGCTAACAGTATCTTATGATTCTGGTGATTTTGTAATTCAAAATCAAGATGGTCGTTTAGGCAGCGGTTATTGTTGTGATAATTGTGGCGATCGTGTACGCGAAGATGATGCATACAGCAACAACGATGAGAATGTTTACTGTGAGTATTGTTTTAATGAAAATTTTACTTGTTGTCCAGATTGTAATGATACAGTATACAATAATGACGCCGTTCATGTTCAGGATTCAGATATTTATGTCTGCCAACGTTGTGCCGATGAAAACTATCATAGCTGTGAAACATGTGGTAATTATTATACCGTTGACGGCATGCAATTTTTGGATGACTATGTATATTGTGAAAAGTGTTTTGCTGGTATGGCCGATTATTGTGAGGGATGTAATGAGGCTTTTCTTACTGGAGAATTAACCTCTGTAAATGACAGCGGACTATTGTGTGCTGATTGTGTTGCAGCAATTCAGAAATCTGAAGGAGTGATATTATGAAAGAATTATTAGACAAACTAAATTTTTGGATGCAGCCTAAAGAGGCTCTTTTCTTACATTTTGCCCAAAATATACTCGGTTCAAAAAATAGTCGGCGTATTTTTATTGATAATGGCGGTGATATTTTGTTCGTGGCCCATGTTGACACGGTGTTGACAGCACAGAAAATAAAAAAGAGGACAAAAAAACGACTGCATGCATTGGGCCTGGATGATAGACTTGGCTGTTTACTGGCGTATGAACTTGGAATAGAATTACAGGCTGATATACTACTTACCGACGATGAAGAAAAATGTTATTCGACGGCACAATATCATGTTTGCAAGAATTATAATTGGGTCGTTGAGTTTGATCGTACCGGTGATGACGTGGTAACATACGGAAATAGCAGTTACGCATTTAACCAGGTCTTGCTCAAATACTGGAGCTTGGGTTTCGGGTCTTATTCTGATATAGCCGATTTACCAACAACAGCATGCTGTTTCAATCTTGGAATCGGATACCAACACGCTCATAGTAAAGACAGTTATGTGGACTTGAAGGTGTTAGCGGCACAGATTATTAAATTCAAAGATTTTTATGAAAAATATAGTGCTACAAAATTTGTAGCAGATGAAAATTTACGCCAAGAAGCTCTACCTTATTATCAATCTATGTACGACGATGCCTGCGATATGTGTGGCGGTACTGAACAAGTAGAACAAGTCCACAGCTATTTAATATGCTATTCATGTTTTAATCAGGTGGTCGATAACTTCTTTTTTGAAAGTGATAATGTAGCCGATTGTAAAAATTTAAGGGAGAATTAAAATGAACAAAACAACTCGAAAACGATGTGCTGGTTATGAATATACTTATGAAGATGAATCGTGGTCTGTTACTACGGATTACATAAATGAAAAAATATATTTAAGTGTCCCTGAAGATGACGGTGATGTTGATGTCATTAAACATTTTGGTATCGCAATCGGCAAAGCTGTTGCAGATATGAAAAAGCGGAAAAGGTAAAACTATGAGTGTTAAATTTAGAAAATTTTTAGCCTGCCGTCGAGCATTTGCCCTATTGGAAAATAGATTATCCGATTGGGCCTGGGTTGGAGACTGCTGGCGGCCCGTAAAGTCTTATCGGACAGTAAAAAGGGGCAGGAAAAAGGGACATATAGAAGTCGAGCTATATTATCCTACCGGGAAAAAAAAGATAGTGTCCAAGAATCACATGCGATATAAGGAAAGTTGAAAAATTTTTAACAAATCAAACAAATCTTACAAAAATGGCAAAAATTTCAAGGGCGAAAGGTTTCTGAGAGCTAAATAATCGCTTATAAGTGGGAAGGTAAAATTTTATGAAAAAAAATCTTACTGACAAACAGGTACAAGCATATGAATTATGTTCAGGGGAATTTGAAGGTCTTTCTACAGATGACGCCGCAAAGTGTATGGGCATAACGCCTCAGGCGATCAATCGGCTACTCAGCCGGGCAAAGAAGATTTGTCCTAAACTATTCCCATTACTTACAAAACAAGAAGTTGACGTAAAAGCATTATATGCACTTAATTGGTCTTATGAAGATATAGCCAATAAATTACAAGTAAGTCCGAGCAGGATAAGTCAAATTATCGGATCAGTCAATGAAAAACAGGGCACTATTCACGGACGATTTAGATTTACAAAAATGTTATCCTACCAGCCTTGGATGGATAATCAAATTCGGAGGAAATTTTAGGCGTGTTCACAAATAAACTATTACTAAAATGGCTACGTGATTTACTTGACACAATCACCATATCAAGCAATAGGCGTAAATCAATTGCCAGGCAGCACCGGAAAATCGGCAGGAATGAACAGTGCCGATGTGGGTGCGGTAAGAAATATAAGCATTGCCACTACAATGAGGACTGTAAACGAGGTATACGATGAGGCCTGCACATAGAATGTCACGAACCCCTATCTACATTACGTGGAAGAACGTGGCGAAATATATGCCAATTAACTGATATGAGGAACGGAGTTAGATGATAATGCAAAAAAAGGATAAACAACTGGTAGTGTTTATAACACTGGGTTTTCTACCTATGATATTAGGCATTATAGTTATAATATGGAAACTTGCGTATGCCTTTGGAAAACAATTCACTGTAATTATGCTGAAGTAAAGGGGATAAACATGCGTGAATTTGAATCAGGAGCAATCAGAGACACTGTTGAAGGTAAATTCGACTTTGAAGGGTTTCTTAGTCCGGCAGTTTTGAATCGGTATGCTGAATATATGAACAAACATCGAAAACGAGCCGACGGTAAACTTCGTGATTCGGACAATTGGCAAAGAGGCATACCGTTGAAGGTGTACATGAAATCTGGATACCGACATTTTTTTGACTGGTGGGCCAATCATAGGCATGTTGAATCGGCAATCAAAGAAGATGTTGAGGAAAGTCTGTGTGGCCTGATCTTCAATGCTATGGGTTATCTCCACGAATACCTGAAAGGTAAAAAGAGGGGGTATAATGTAGTCGAAATTGATGGATTAGAACCTAAATTTAAAGCTGGTGATACAGTGGAAATAAAATTGAACTTAAACCGCGAGACAAGTTATAGTGTTAAAGATGCCGTAATCAATGCTGGTGCAAAAGGAACTTATATTGATGTTAATGAGGAGGGAGATATGTACTGCATATTACTTGCTCGTGCGTTAAACGCCGCAGAACGTGTAAAGTTATTTTTCTATGACGACGAAATTTTTCCAGTGGAAGATAACTAAAGCCATGGGCATGAAGTATTGTTATGCTTGTAAACAGGATAAACTCTTAACTGACTTCGGAAAAAATCGAAGCCCAAGAAAGGAGTTAAGGACAATGAAGTACTACTTATCACATAGTATACGCGGCAAAGCAGGTCCAGATGCTTCACATGATATCCAGGCCAAGAACTGTGCAGCGGCAATTAGAATAGCTAACGGTCTACGCATGTTTTTTCCGAAATTGGAACTTTATGTACCGGCCGAAAATGAAACTTTTGTACAGATAGCTTATGATGTCGGGTATCTTACAGAAGACCAAATTCTCAACATTGATTGTTATATCATTGATAATCTGGACGGCGTCTTGGTCTATGTTCCTGATGGTGATGAATTACAAGGCGGCCGGAAAATTGAATATGACTACGCAATGGCGGCGGGCTATCCAGTTTATATATTCCATACGTTAAAGGAAGCTGTTGACTATGTTGAAGCCATGTACCGGAAAGAACAGTTATGAGAGTTTTGCTATAAATGTAAAATCTTGAAACTTTTACCTGAACTTAGTGCTGAACTGAAACTACAGCCGAATTGAAGAAGAAGCTGGGGGTGTAGTATGAGACTATTTGACGCCATGATGTATTTTATAGCAGTAGTTTTTTGTATGTGTGCTGCTGTTATTGCAGTAGCTTTCACGATAAAATTAGTGGGGGGTATATAATATGAGTCGTATTCTTGGAGTGGGCGACCCCCACGGCCCCGTAGACCATCCGGCCTATCGTACATTTTGTTTAGATATTTATGATGAATATGACTGTGATACTGCTGTGATAATTGGGGATTTGGCAGACCAACAAGCAATTAGCTTTCACGCGATAAACCCAGATTGTCCGGGGCCGTCGGATGAATTTGAGCTTACGAAAATGTGTATACAGAAATGGTACGAGACCTTCCCAAATGCGAGAATCTGTATTGGCAATCACGATGAAAGAGTCATAAGAAAGGCTCAGTCTGTTGGCATACCGGCTAAGTATTTAAGAAATTACAATGAAATATGGGAGACTCCTAATTGGGTATGGGGATATGAGCACCACATAGATGATACGTGTTTTATTCATGGAACTGCAAGAGGGGGTATAAATCCCGCTTGGAATGTTATGAGTAAAAAAATGAAGTCCGTGGTAATGGGGCATTGTCATAGCCGTGCGGGTGTAAAGTTCAGGACCGTCCATGATAAAAGATTTTTTGCTATTGACACGGGCTGCGGGATAGACATTGACGCTTTTCAATTTGCTTATGGCAAACATTGTGATGAAAGACCGGTGCTTGGATGCTGTGTAATAATTGACAGCATGCCTTATTATGAAGTTATGCCTTGTGGCCCCGGGGAACTTTATCATAAGTCTAATTTCAAGAAAAGAAAAAGATGAGTCAGATTTTAAGTTACATAGCCGCCTGCCTTAATTTAACAGGCGTAACCGTTAGCAGTACTTAATGTAGTTGCTTATAAGAAATGGGGTAGATAATGAACCTTATCGTATTAGCACATATAATTGGATTTTTAATTCAGTGTTTACTAATAGGTTTTGCTGTTTGGCTATGGAATAGGAGTTAATAATGCCACGCGGATTGAGCTTTGGAGATCATAAAACTTACCGGCTACGAAAATATTACGGGGCTTGGATTGAACGCACATTACTTACAGCAAGTAATACAGTGTCTAATCCCTGTGACAGATTGCGGATACTTCATTTTATGGAGAACCTAAAAGCCCCGGCTATTGAAGACCCAGGGCGTTTACCATGTGGTGATCTTCAAAAGATCGGGAGAGCAAGCCGATTTCCCGATAAGGTAGCCTGCTTATTAGTAATGATACGGCATCTGGTAATGACGTGGTGGGAGTGCAATGAAAAAACTCCTGGGCAAGTTGAATCATTGTTGGTTGAATTGGATGAATTACTTGATAAATATCAAGATGTAGAAGTAACTGGCGAACCTGAAATTGGTTTCAAATTGGGGGTGAAATAATATGAGTGATCCAACTTATAGATGTACACTATGTGATAAAGATTGGAAAGGTTGTAAGTGCAAGGATTTACCGATTCTTGATAATGAAGCATACAATAAACCGTGTCCGTATAATTCGACAATAATGTGTGTCCAAATGCCTTGTGATGTTGGTGATGATAACTATTGCGATGATGGATGTCCTAACAGAAAGGATACAAGATGAGATTGTGGCTTGATGTATTTATTACTATCCTTTCGGAACCCGGTGTTGCTATTGGAGTTGTTATAGGTTTATGCTGTTGCTGCATCTTTCCTTTAATGAAAGATTAACATGACTACCAAAGAAATCTTAGAAATAGCTGGCTATCCTACCGATTTTGTGGTGATAGATTTTGAAACATATTTCGCTAAAGACTACAGCATAGTCGATATGAAACCTTGGCCCTACATTGTCGATGAAAGGTATGAAACAATCGGCTGCGGGTTCAAGTTCTCATGTGGGAGTGACCATTACGGATTTGTATGGCAAGATCAACTAATAGACTATTTTAATTCGTTACAAACTTTCTACGGCCAGAATTTTGAAAATACTACCATCGTGATGCAGAATGCCTCTTTTGATGCACTGATTCTCCAGGAAAAATACAACATCAGCCCAAAATATATCATTGACCTCAAACATTTGGATGCTCACTTTGATAGTCGCCGATCCCACAAGCTAAAGGATATGGCAAAGCGGCACAAACTTCAGGATAAGGGTGATACTATGAGTTTTCTGGGGCTACATTTGGAAGACATGACGGAGGAACAGCGGGCAGCAATGGAAGAATATTGTAATCTTGATTGCAAATTAGAGTATGAACTATTTGAAATCCTGTTACCATATCTAACCAATCAAGAACAGGAATTAGTCATAGCTCGGCATACGTTGGACTTATATCTCAAGCCCAAACTAAAATTCGACTTTAAGCTGGCCGATAGCATAGCCACTGATATGCAAGTATATATTAATGAAGCCTGTGAAAAAGTTGGCTTAACAAAAGATGAATTATCCGGCAATCTTTCATTCGTTAAGGCATTACAAGCTGTTCTTCCCGATGGTGAGGTGATCCCAACAAAGGCTCATAAGCGGCCCGGCAAGAAAATGACGGCCTTGCTTGGACAAACGGGTATCGGCCCAGCTTTAGCCAAAACGGATGAAGGTTGCCTTATGCTGCTTGCTCATTCCAAAGGTGAAGTGCGTCAACTAATGGAGGCAAGAAAAGCTGTAAAGTCTTGGCCCCTACACATTAAACGTGTTGCAGCAATGAAAGCATTAGCAACAGCTTGTGGTGGTAAGATGCCAGTACCCCTTAATTACTACGGGGCACATACAGGCCGGTGGTCAGGTGGCGGCGGAATCAACCTACTCAACTTAGGCGGTGCTGGCAGGGCCGGGCAAGGTACGCATCCACTTATTACTAAAATGCGGGAATTATTATATGTCTGAATACGTTGAATTGCTCATTCTTGGAAATTGTCTGGATAAAATGCAAGCTCTTTCAAGTGGAAGTGCTGATATGGTGCTTGCTGACCCCCCGTACGGGATTACCGCCTGTAAATGGGATTCAGTCATACCTTTAGAACCAATGTGGGAACAGTTGAAACGCATTGTTAAGCCTAATGGTGCAATTGTTATGACGGCCAGCCAACCGTTTACCACAACCCTGATAGCATCTAATATGAAGATGTTTAAGTATTGCTGGGTGTGGGAAAAGACAAGGAAAACGGGGTTTCCTAACGCCAAACGACAGCCTTTGCGTAACATAGAGGATGTTATCGTTTTTTATAATAAACAGGCCGTGTATAATCCGCAGGGCATCATAAGAATAGATAAAAAGGTGACTCGGAAAAAACCCAAGAATGATACTGTTAATGCGGGAGAGAATGATGGGTCGTTGTGCGGAGATTACACCCAAGAATTTACGAGGTATCCGAATCAGGTATTGAGAGTTAAGTCCGAAGGCAAAACCGTCCACCCCACTCAAAAACCTGTAGCCCTAATGGAATATCTAATCAAAACATACACTAACGAAAGCGAAACGGTATTAGATTTCTGTATGGGTAGTGGAACTACAGGAATAGCGTGTAAGAATTTGAATCGTAGTTTTATCGGCATTGAGTTAGATGTAACTCACTTTAGAACTGCAGTAAAAAGAATGGATGAGATAAATGTTACATGTTAATGATAGCAAACTTTTGATTGTTGATGCAGCACAGATCGAAGCCCGCATACTTGCTTGGTTAGCTGGTCAACAAGATATGTTAGTGGCATTTGCGGAGGGTCGGAGTATCTATAGTGACTTTGGTACAAAAATTTTTGCGGCCAGAGTAAGAAAGCCCAGAAAATCCGACCCTCCACCTATTTATAGCTTGCTTTCAGTACGGTATGGTTTCTCAAAAGATACTGTACTCGGTTCAGGCTACGGTATGGGGCCAAATAGATTTTACAATAACTGTCTTCAAAATCCTGGATTGCGTCCTATGTTTGACAGCGGACAATATAATTATAAGTTCATAGAGAAGTTAATCTATGGGTATCGGAACACCTATTCCATGATACCAAAGTTCTGGAAAATGTGTGAGAAATGCTTCCGATTAGTTACAAAATACCCCCATGAAGTGATGCGGTACACACCTGAAGGTAGCACAGTAGGTCCAGGGGATTTGCTGACGTTCTGGAATAACGGGGGAACCGTAAATGTCCAGCTACCTTCCGGTCGCGTATTGTATTACCCACATGCCGCTATCAAAAAGAAAATGAATCAATATGATTATGACAATCAACTGAAGTATCATCATGGTCCTTTATGGGGCGGCTCTCTTACTGAAAATATAGTACAAGCCATAGCTCGTGATTTACTCGTGCATTGGATATTAAAAGCAGAAGAATTTGGTTTGCCGGTTGTCTTGCATATTTATGATGAGATTTTAGCTGTATCGTCTAATATATATGCCGAAGATAACCTGAAAACTTTGATGAACATAATGAGTAACGGGCCTGAATGGGCGGGTGGATTACCGCTTGCTGTCGAAGGGGAAATTTCTGAAACCTACAAGAAATAGAAAGGGAAAACATGAAAATTTTTAACCAGACTAAAGCGTTTCCTGGCAAAGTTAATTTTGTTGACAAAAATAATGTTTGCCTGGGATATGACATGGACCAATGTTGTTGTGAAACTGCCGATTGGTTTATTAGTGACAAAGAAGTAGAAACTTATGACGTTGATGAGCTTGAATTTGACGTTGAAGATTATGTTTTTGATCCGACTTATTTTGAACAGGTAAATTGTTCCGAGTTAGATGAAGGAGGCATGGTTCGTTTCCGATTAGTAAATGGTAATAATGAATTGTTTATACATATTTATAATTGTCACAATGGATACTATGGACACGGTTTTGAATTCAAAATCGGCGAATTGAACCTGCAAGATGGTGATTTATAAAAGTAGAAAGGAAAACTAATGAGACGCAATAAAACAAAAAATCTTTCGTTAGGATATTATTTGTTCTTTTAACTTTACCTATGGTGGCGGCTGGCTTTTTTGCCGCCATGATACCTGCATCCTATAAAGGCGGTCGCATCGCTGCCAGGAAATTTATTGATTGGCTATAGTTTAGAAAGGGAAACTAATGGCTGAAAAATATGTTGAATCAATTATCATACGAAAAGATAATCAACCAGAAGTAACTGTACCATCATTCGCTGATGATGACTGCGATAGTGTCTTTGAATTTGAAGGTAAAATAAAATTGACGGGCATAAATAAAGCTATACAAAATGCCACACACAATCGGTATGATTACGTGTTTGTGATCTTATCAATTGACAAAATGCAAAAGGAAGAATGATTATGCTTGAAACAAGAGTGCTTGATTCATCTGCTGATGGGAGATATCTATTACAGTTACAGTTTGAAAGATCGGCCATTAGGCTTACACCCGAACAACTTATGGCAGACATTAGGACATCGTTAGCAGTAAAAATAGCCGAACTTCTGTTTGAAAAAATTGAACCAAAAATTATGGAAGCCTTGAGAGGGGAAAACTGATGTACATAAAGCTAATACAAGAGTCATATTGCTGGCAGCACGGATTATTCGCCGCAAACCATAAAATGATTTATCTTTCAGAAAATTTATGGACTGATAGATCAGCAACAATATTGGCCATAAAAAAATTAGCAGTGAATATAGGTGTAGGCTATAACATAGATGCTGCTTTTCAGGAGTCTAACTTATGAGTAACAGAAAACATTGGCAATTATCAGCATCATCAATAGCTTGTTTTAAATCGTGTCCTTTCCAGTATTTCTTAAAGTACATCAAGCACATACGTAAAGATGTAGAATCGGAACCTTTGAGATATGGTACGAATTGGCATAAGGTTATGGAAGTAATGGGGCTGCCCGCTGGTGGAACATGCCCCTGCCAACAAAATTTTGTAAAATTGCCCGATTCCACTTGTTTAATTTGTCAAAGTAGCGGTGTAATACCCGATGACATTATGCTCGCCGTAGCACGCGTAATCGACGACGCCTATTCCAGAATGCCAGCATCAATGGACCCGGTAAAATGGGCAGTAGAACGGGCAAAGTTGCTTTATTCTGCGGCAGGATACAACTGGTACTACGCCGACAAACCATTAGTGCCGATTCTTACGGAGTACGAATTTGATAGTCCTGTTCCCGGCAGTACAGGTCGTATGTTATCTAATGTAAATATCGTTGGTAAAATTGATAAGATTACAGTGGTGGATGGAATTCGCAGTGTTGTCGATTTCAAATCTACTGCCAGTTCTATAAATCCTGAATCAAAATATTGGGGTTCTCTCAATCTCGATACTCAAACCAGTTTATATCTTTATATAGTTCGGCGGCTCCAGCAACGCGGATTGATGCCCGATCTTGGAGGAGAAGTCACCGGCTTATATTATGATGTATACCATAAGCCGGGGATTTCTCCGAAGAAATTAACTATGGCCGACAGTAAGAAGTTTGTTGAAGATGGCATGTATTTTGACCAAAAATTTGAAATTGATGCAAACTACCGTGCCGTATCGGCGGGTGAAGATTCTGTACCCGGTTTAACAATCAATGGTGTAATAGCTAATGTAGAACCTGGCAAAAAGGAAGGCACGTATGCTATCCGTGAGACTCCTGAAATGTACGGGGCCAGGCTACTCGCTGATATTGCAGAGCGTCCTGAGTATTATTTTGTCAGACATCCGATACCTAAAACTGATGCTGATCTTGAGAAATTTCATAAGGAATTACTCAGTGTTCTTGTATCAATGAGGTCTATGTATAACATGGATAGCTGGTATCATTGTGAAAAACAATGTGAGGCTACATATCATTGTGATTACATTGACATTTGTTATAATGGTATTGATCCTGATGGTGGGTTGCCTGATGGGTTAGTACGACATGAATGAAAAGAAAAAGGAGTTTGGAAAATGAGTAAACGCCAACACAGTACCATACAGTTAATACCTAACCATTATGATGGGCCTTACATTTCTATTACAATTCACGTAAGGGAAAAAGACCAAAACGACATCGGCATCCTTTGCTTACAAGATTATTTGGAATGTCGATTGACCACACTAATCACTAATAATAAATTGGAGAATGAAAATGGCAGTAAAGAAACGAACCATACCGAAGCCGCCGAAATCGGCAGCAACAACCAGACCGCCCGCAGCACCGAAAGCAAGGGCGGCGACAGCAGTACCGGCAAAAGATTTCAAGATTGAAGAATGGAATAATGAAACAAGTGGGATAAAAATTCTACTACATGCCGATTCTGGTATGGGTAAGACCACGCTTGTAACGATGGCCCCGAAACCAGCATTCATAGGGACTGATGATGGGGGGCGTGAGATACGTAATCCTAAAACTGGAAAGAAGCTGAAGCACATACCTGGAGTAGATACCTTCTTGGACGTTAGGGCTGCGTTGCAGGCTTCAATTTATGATGATTATGAATCGGTAGTGATTGATACTGTTACAATACTTGAGGAATGGGCCGAGCAACACGTACTTGATACCATTACTAATGATACTGGTGAAAAAATGAGTAGCATCGTGAAATATGGATGGAGTAATGGATACAAACATCTATATGATATGATGAAACTAATCTTGCAGGATTGTGATGCCCTGATTCGTAAGGGTAAAAATGTAATTCTCATTGCTCAATCTACTCCACACAACGTACCCAATCCTGGCGGAGAAGACTTCATACGACAGGGGCCTCGTCTGGTTAGCCGTAAGAACGCCAACGTCGAAGCTCTATATTGTGAGTGGGCCGATCACATCTTCCACATCGGCTACCAATTTTTGAATGTGGACAAGAAAAAGAAAGCCACAGGTAGCGGGGGTCGTGCCATATTTGTGCATCCCGAACCCCACTTCAGAGCAAAGTCCAGAACACTTGGACTTGACAAAGCAGTAGTATCATTTGAAGACCCGACTGATGATTCAATCTGGCAGTTCTTGTTTGCCGATTGACAAAAACTAATTTTATTTTTGAGGAGACTGAACATGAGTAAGATTCAAGAAGTGGCATCCTATCGCGGCGTAGTGGTAGAACATGCTGTAGGTGTAACAAACAGTGGGCTTCCGCAGTTTGTGGCAAAATTGCGGGCAGTGGAAAGGCATGATGCACAAGAGAAGACGTGGATTAACTGGATAGGTCGAGAAGATTGTGAGATTACAGCTTATCTTGTTTTAATTAACAAGAAAGGCGACCCCATCTTCCACGCAAAAGATGTGCAGAAAGTCTTTGAGTGGGACGGAGTTTCTTTAGTGGTTTTGAATACTCTTGACCTTGAAAACGCTGAAGTACAATTTGAAGTCGTTGAACATGAATATGAAGGAAAAAAATCTCTTCGAGTAGCCAACATCCGCGGTTACAATGAGGAACCTGGTGGTTCAGTTAAGAAACTGGATGATGATGAGCTTGCACAGTTGAATGCTAAGTTCGGTTCGACCCTCAAGAAACTAAGTGGTGGCCCGAAGGTTGCAAAAGCTGGTAAGACAACTACAGCTACAGCGACTGCTGCAAAAAGAGGTAGACCTAAAAAAACTACTACAACGCCACCGCCTCCTACTGCACCAACAGAAGAAGAGGCCACAACTGAGGCTGCAACTGGAACTGACATACCTGTAGACGAGGCTATTGAGGAATTTAAGAAGGAAAATAAGGTTCCCCCACCTCCAGCATCAGCACCGAAAGCACCGCCCGCTCCACCCACAAAGGAATCGGCGACAGCATCTGCTGTAGATGTAAAAACTATGACCTATGAGGAAGCCTGGACAGAATGCTACAGCAAGAAAGCAAAGACAGTTGACGACAAGATGATAGCGGCTGCTTTCTCTGCTGCTATGCACCGTCAAGCTCCTGGTGCGTCAGAGACTGAAATCTCTGGTGAAGACTGGGCTTTGATTGCTGAAGCTGTTATTGGCGAATGCGGATAAGGTTTACAAGTTAATATGCGGGCGGTCGCAGCGGGATACAGCGATAGTAGTTAATGGCAGAGCATCACTGCCCGTATATTTTTTCTTGAAAGGGATTGACATGCCAAAGAAAATTTCATTCGATACACTGTTTGAAACATACCGGCAGAATGTCTACCCCGCAATGCTGGAACTTTTGGCAGAAGACCTCGGTGTATCGACTGATTCATTAACTGCCATTGGTGTCGGCTACGAATTTGTCGGACCTTCGTGGGTGTTCCCTGAACGTGATGATAAAGGTAAGATCATAGGACTTGTTCGCCGATTTGACAACGGCAAAAAATATACAGTTGAAGAATCAAAACGAGGTTTAACTTATGCGATTAACCCAAATTACGGCAAAGAAAACGACCGCTATATTCCCGGTCGTCACAACTGGGTACGTTGTTCTGCTGCCTTGTCCTGCCCTATTTGTGGTAGAAAGAAATGGTGTATGGTTTCGTCCGAAGACCTCGACAACCCTCCTGCCGTCTTATGCGGTACAGAAGAGGGATCAGTAGGTCCATGTGGTGAAGGCACATTTTTACACATACTTCGACCCGAAGGACATAAGACTAAGCATTGTGAGACTATATTATCTCAAACAGAATCGCCGATTCTTATTGTAGAAGGACAAACAGACGTAGCAGTAGCATTTGACCTGGGATTTGAAGCCATCGGCAGACCATCGGCACAAGGTGGATTAAAACTACTAACAAAAATGCCGTTACATAATCATGCTGTTATAGTAATTGGCGAAAATGATTCGGGTATCGGCAAAACAGGAATGGAGGCGGCTTATCGAACTTTAAGAAAACTTACCACAAAGATAACAGAAATACTTCCGCCTGATGGCATCAAAGATTTACGTGCTTGGGTACACAATGGCTTGACAAAAGAGTTGTTACTCGACAAAGTAAACGCCGCTCCAATGGCCCCGGCTTGTGAAGTATTTGAAGATGACGTGGCACACACCATAGCAAAAGTATGGATGGAAAAAGAACTTCTGGAAGACGGGTTCCCGAACATACGCCTTTACAAAGGCCAATGGCTACACTACAATGATGGACATTACCAGAAAGAAGCATCTGAATTACTGCGTGGCAGGCTGTATAAATTTCTTGACGGCAAACAGCATCAGAAAGTTGACATCAATGGGGAAGTAACCATAGCTCCTTACAAGCCTTCACGAGCTAAGATCAGCGACATATTTGACGCCCTTAATCAATGGTGTCCAATAACAAAAGACCCTCCTGTATGGCTTGATGATGAAGAACATCCCGACCCCGTAAATCTTATTCCGTTTCAAAACGGTGTACTTAATTTTACAGACTACATGGATGGTAAGATTGTTCTTACACCCCCCACTCCTGCTCTTTTCAGTATGAATGTAATACCTTATGAGTTTGATGAATTGCTGGAATCGGCAGAATGGATCAGTTTTCTCAATGATATATTTAACAATGACCAAAGCAAAATAGATTTACTCGCTGAATGGATGGGGTACAACTGTGTCCCTGATATGTCATACGAAAAGATGATGATCTATACCGGGCGTCCGAGATCGGGCAAGTCAACAGTATTGGAAGCCATGCGGCACATGCTCGGCTATGGTCAATGCTGTGAGTCAAGTTTCCACTCTCTATGCGGGCCATTTGGATTACAACCATTAGAAGGAACACTGGCCGCTCTTATAGGTGACGCTAAAACTCCAAAGGAACGTGAATCTGATTCTGCGTTAGAAAAATTATTGCAGATCGTGGGCGGCGATCCGGTTACTATTAACCGCAAAGGGATTACTCAGATACCCATCGTTCAATTAAAATGCCGATTTACTATGGCAATGAATGAGTTACCGGCATTTGCTGACCACGCTAACGCTCTGGAGCCACGCTTGAATCTGTTGCATTTTGAAAACTCTTACGTCGGTCGAGAAGATCGGATGCTGAAGTATCGGCTGAATAAAGAAGCTGACCAGGGAAAGCTGATAAATTTTGCCCTTCGTGGATTGAAGCGACTTCGTGAAAATCAAAAATTTACCCTGCCAAAAAGTTCATTCCAGTTGCAGAATCAGTTTAGAGTTATTTCAAATCCCATCTATGAATTTGGAGCAGAGTGTTGTGAATTTGCTACTACTATAGTTGAACGAGCATCGGTGGATTACAGAACTGTTAAGACTGAACTGTATGAAGTATGGCGTATGTGGTGTAAGGCCAACGGGAGATCGGCTGGTATCAAGCCTTTATTTTACAGTCGATTTCTGGCGAGCTACCCTGATTTAGTTGCTGACAGAAAACGTGTTGAAGTAGGGTCACGTCATGGCGATAATCAACGGTATGTGATCCAGGGTTTGCAGATAACGAACGACGCGAAATTAACTTATTTGGGAGGATGAATTATGCGTAATGGAAGTATGGCTTTAATATTTTCAATAATTGTAGTGACGTTTTTTATCTTTATGGCGTTGGCAGTCGGGAGCTGTTCCCTTTTCCAGATGTCAGGTGCTGACAAATTGGCCTCATTGCCTGAGACGCCAAAGCAGCAGCTATTTCAAACCTTGGCAAAAACCAATTGGCTATTTACCTTGTCAGTCGTCGGAGTCGGGGCGGGGTTCTTTGCCTTTCTTAACGGCAGTTCCAAAGGACTTCAGTTTATGGCGGCGTGTTTCATAGTCATCAGCCTCATCATAGGATTGACTCGATACTCTACTGTCATAGCTGTAGTTTCAATGATCGGCACTGTATGTCTTATGGTGTATAGTGTACTGGTGAGGAATAAGGCTACACGAGAAATTGTACAAGGTGTACAAAATCTCCGTGATCTCGAATCTTTGGGTGGTCATGTAGCTTCAAATGATTTATTGATGGATTCTAAAGAAGTAATTACATCTTACTTAGACCAGATACAATCCAAAACAACTAAAGCTATCGTGAAAGCTGTGAAAGGTAAGCTATGAAAAAGCTATTACAAAAACTTCGCTATCGTAAGGCAGCAAAAAATGAAAAACATTTTTCAATCGGCTATGATCGTGGGCATGAAGACGGTCAAAAAGCTGGATACAACAAAGGGCGACTATCAATGTACGGGGTGTGTATGCGAGTAACGTCTTTAGAAGCACGAGTTGAACGTCTCGATGTGTTAATTACTGAACTGAGGACAAGAGGAGCGGGAGCAGAGCATGGGCATCCACTTCAACAAGAATGAACTACTGAATTGGCTGGATCATAACTCTCCTTCTAAATCGGTACAAAGGGCATTGAAGTCTGGCTACCCGATTACCATACTCGGTGGTTTTAATCCGTTACCTAACAGCAACAGTCCAGGATGGATAGTGTTAGTTAATAGCAAATCGCGTGAGTATTATGTCGCTGTAGCTGTGGATATGTTTCGTGGCCCCCGGTCTTATTTGATTGACTACATTGATTGGGCTTCGTATACTGGTGGCACACATCCGTTGTATAAAGGTGATATACCTGAACATGCAGAGGAACATAAAAATCTTGGTACTGTAGAAAGGGTTGGACAATATGAATGAAGAACAACTAATCCCTTATATTGCTATTGGGTGCTGTTTGCTGATAGCTTTAGCTTGGACGTTCGTATATCTAAACGAACGAGAAATGAAAAAAGAAAAGGAAAACGAGAAATGAGTGAGACAAAGTTAATACAATTATCAGCAGTTCCCAGTTTAGTCGCAGAACTTACCGGGGTGTGGCGACATCGGGCAACAGTTTACCGATGGGCCAAAGTAGGTTGCCGATCTCTTGACGCCAGGGTAGTGAAGTTGAAAACTGAGAAGCGGATGGGGCAGTTGTTCACGACCAGAGACGCCGTCATGGAATTTATCAAGGAGATTAGTTGAATGCTTACTACTGGGAAAATGATTTACACTATCAGACACGACACCAACACCTTGCCAATTTTGAAGTACCTCGATACTCGTGAGCTAACAGCATTAGCCATAAGTGGCGGGGTAGTTTTGTGGGTGTACCGCGGTATGTCTATGCTGATCCCTGCTGCCAGGATAAAGAATTTAGCAAATCTTATGGAAGATGTAAATAAATGGGCCGGTTCAAAAACGTATAAAATGCCAAAGTTTGGGTTTACTACAGAGGATACAATAATGCTTCCGAAGAAAATTGCTGATGCTTTATTAGGTGACAATAAGTAACACCATAGCTGCAAGCAACGACCCGATTACCGCAAGTCCAGCAAAGAATAATTTCTTATGGTGAGCTATATGCCCGGTCAGCAATAGCTTAATCCACTTGACATCAGTTGATAACTCTACCAGTAAATCTCTGTCAGTTTTTTCAGCCATGTTGTTTACCTCTGTATAGGTTTTCTTCCTTTATCAGCACCTTCAGGCCAACCATACTGCGTAAGTGACCAATCTGAATATATCAATCGGCGAAGATCATCAGTCTCTCCGGTCCAAAGATCATACACACCCTGCCCAGTTCTAATTAAACTATTAGGAATTCTACCAGTTAGCCCGCCGAATGTTTTTATGGCGGGAATTATAGCTTTCTTTGGCTCCCCCTTGATAACAGCTTGCACAGTCTTGCCTACATTGGCAGTAAGTGCGTCTTCAACATCAGTTCGCCCACCGGAAAATCCAAGCATAGCGTCAGTAAGTATTCTGCCGATTAAAAATATGGGGCCAGCCGCATAAATTGCTTGGTCAAATAGTACGTCTTTCCAATCATCAGGTAAGCCACCGCGAGAGATTGCCCCGAACATCATTGCTGGTAAGATTTGTGAAAATAATACGCGGTACATAACCATTTTACGACTTATTTTCCCAGCTTTTCGCATGCCATAAATATCATGTGCCCAAAAATTCCAGCGATTATTGATTTGATTTTGAAATATTGAAAGCAGTCGCTCAATTGGGCCAGCAGTAAAGAAATCGGGGAGGTGTTCGACGTCGCCCATAGGCTGAGTGCGTGCGGTCATTTTATTAGCAAAGTGAATTGCCGATTCATCAGACCCATCTAATTCAAATTGTTTTTGTACCGCTTCACTATGTATGGCCGCATCATAAAACGCATTCCACACTGTAACTACAGTTCTCTTATCGGCCCAATGCTGCCAGCCAAGAGCTTTTTCAGACCATTGTTTTTTGCCAGTCAACACACCTGCTGCTTGAGCTTGATGCTTTATGTTAGCCATGTATCGTTCAAAACTGCGGGCTTCCATTTCTGGAGAAAGTTCTCTCATGCGTTTTTCAAGCGTGTTATAATATCGAGGGTCTACACTCTTATTCATGTGCTGTATGGCGTATACTAAAGTCATCGGGTGCGTAGATACAGCATCAAAACCTGAAATAAATTGTCTTGCTACTGACGGAATGTTTCCAGCAAGGAAAAATAACACGCCCTTTTTACGCATCCATAGCATGGTTTGTGCGGGCAGCCCCGGTGTAATATCAACAGCATGGCCTCGAATACTATTTTTCAGCCATCGTTCAAGAATTCCTGCTCCGTGTCCAGCAGTTACATTATTAACAGCTTGACGAAATTCTTTAGTATTCAAAATACGCCCGACACTTTTTGCGACGGGGGCCAAGTGAATAAATTGCTCAATACGTGTTAGGTGATTAAGATATACATTAAAGAAATCGAGATCAAGGGGTTGGGCTGCCCCCGGTTTTCTTTCTTTAGTTTCCCCCGGCTCAATTTTAATCTTAGTTTTTTTT
>SDBT01003523.1_pt1 | contig 27007 bp, 35 predicted proteins | sample 2277101 | NCBI WGS metagenome assembly SDBT01 (sample SAMN10404973, study PRJNA504765) | marine sediment metagenome | isolation source: marine sediment core GS10_PC15, 103 cmbsf | place: Arctic Ocean: Southern Knipovich Ridge | collected 2010 | reverse complement strand
CCACAATACCCGCGCGGATTTGCGCGCGTCGACGTGCAAAACTTTGTGCCGCCCTGTTCACAAAAATGGGCGCCGAGATGTTCGACCAGTTTTCGCTGCTCCACTTCGCGGTGGGGGTCGTCGCGTACTTTTGGGGCGTGGGGTTTTGGCTCTTCCTCGCCCTCCACATCCTGTTCGAGTGGGCCGAAAACACCGCGACGGGGATGCAGTTCATCCGGGCGCTGCCGCTCTGGCCGGGCGGCAAAAGCGCGCCAGACACAGGCGCGAACCGGGCGGGCGACGTGCTTGCAGGCCAGCTCGGGTGGGCCGCCGCGTTCTTGCTGGACCGGGAAGGGAAACGGCGCAAGTGGCACTAACCCCGGTTAAACCGCCGACCCTTTTACTGCAACCATGTGCGGTATTTTTGGGTACCTCGGCACCCGCCCCTGCACCGGCAGCGAAACCGCCCGGCTGCTGGAGCACGCGGCAAAGTGCCGCCACCGGGGGCCCGACCAATCAAGGTCGGGTTTGTACTGCGAGGGCCGGGCGTTCCTCGTGTTCCACCGCCTCAAAGTGGTCGACACGTCCGACAAAGGGATGCAGCCCTTCCGCCACCGGGAGTGGGCGTCCGTCTGCAACGGCGAGATTTACAACCACGCGCGGCTCCGAAAAGAGCACGGGCTCGAGGTGGCGTCCGAGTGCGACGCGGAAGTCGTGGCCCCTCTCGTCCGCAAGGTGGGGGGCGCCGCGGCGTGCCGCCTGCTGGACGGCGTGTTTGCCTTTCTGGCGGTGTCCGCGGCGGGGCAGGCCTGGGTGGGGCGGGACCCGATCGGCGTCCGTCCGCTCTTCCTCGGCCGCGGCGACCGGGGGGACCTGGTCGTCGCCTCGGAAGCGAAAAGCATCCCGCCCGGCTTCCGGGTCGAACCCTTCCCGCCCGGCTGCGTCTCCTGCTTCCAGTGGTCGCCGGAGGCCCAGGCCTGGCGCGAGAACCGGGCCCGGTACTGCGAGAACAAGTTTCCCTACGTGCTCGAGCCGCCCGCCGCGGCAGAACACAAAATTCGCGCGCTCTTGGGCGCCGCGGTCGCAAAGCGGACCATGTCCGACCGGCCGATCGGCTGCCTGCTCTCGGGCGGGCTCGACAGCAGCATAATCGCGGCCATTCTCAGCGCGCAGGCCCCGAAGGGGCAGCGCCTCCGCACGTTTTCGATCGGCCTGGCCGGGGCCGTGGACCTCGAGTACGCCCGCCTCGTCGCCGCCCATCTCGGCACAGACCACACCGAGGTGGTTGTGTCGGAGGCCGAACTCCTCGCGGCCATCCCCCGCGCCATCTACCACGCCGAAAGCTACGACGTCACGACGGTCCGCGCGGCCGCCCCGATGCTCCTCCTGTCCGAGCACATCGCGCGGGAAACGGACGTCGCGGTGGTGTTCAGCGGGGAGGGGAGCGACGAGGCCTCGGGCTCCTACATCTATTTCCACAACGCGCCCGATCCCGCCGCTTTCCGGGCCGAGACCGAGCGGCTCCTCGGCGAGCTCCACTATTTCGACGTCCTGCGCTGCGACCGGGCGACGGCCGCCGCCGGGCTCGAGGTCCGGGTCCCGTTCCTCGATCGCGCCTTCCTCGACTACTACATGTCGCTCGGCCCGGAGATGAAACAGCCGGTCGCGGGGGTGGAAAAACACCTTCTGCGGAAGACGTTCGCGGGCCTGCTGCCCGCCGAGGTCGCCTGGCGGAAAAAGGAGGGGATGTCTGACGGGGTGTCGAGCATGGGCCGCCCCTGGTACGGCGTCATCCAGGAGCAGGCCCGCGGCCTCTACTCGGAGGCCGCGCTCCGGCAGTGGCCCGCCGGCGCCAACGCGCCCCAAACCCTCGAGGCGCACCATTTCCGCGTCCTGTTCGAGGGGTTCTTCCCGGGGCGGGGGGGGCTCGTCCCCCACTATTGGCTCCCCAAGTGGTCGGGCGACGTCAAAGACCCTTCGGCGCGCGTGCTCGCTGCCTACGCGAGGTGACGGCCCCCCTGTCGAGATTTCCTTTCGGCGGGAAAGGAAAGGGGCGCAAATTCAAGCGTCCATGATGGTCTCCTCGTTGACGACGTGGATCGGCATGTTCTTGAACCCTTTGCCGGTGTACTTGTTGTAGAGGGCCTTGTAGTGGTCGCTGAAAAAGCCGTCCAGGCGGAGACTGTCGCGGCCGTAGCGGGAGTTGCCGATCAGCGCAAGATTGGGGTGGTATTTGATCGGGACGTCGCCGCGGAACGGGTCGGCGCGCTGCTTCAGCGGGTCCTTGAGCTGGACCCGCGGCGGGTTGACCATGTACGAGTGGGTGATGGGGTCGGCGACGTCGATGTTGTACGGGGTGACGTGTTTGGCGATGCGCGGCAGGAGGTCGGCGCCCTGCGACGCCGCGAGCCGGCGCGGCGCGCGGCGGTGCAGGGTCGCCGGCTGGCGCGTCGCCTGCTCCGCGCCGCTGTCGATGAGGTCGGCGAAGTGCGGCGTCGGGGCGTGCTGCTCCGCCGCCTCGACGAGCTCGTAGTCAGAGCCGTGGAACCCCGGCGCGTCGACGGCGCCGATGTTGGTGATGTCGCCGAGGTTCGAGTAGCGCTCGTGCTTTTTGGCCCGCGAACACAGGAACACGACCGCCGCGAGCAGCAAAAGGACCCCGACGATGATGCACAGATTCTTGGTGTCTCGCATTTACAAGGTCGCCAATAAAAAAAAGCGCGAAATATGCGCGCGCGGGTTTGCACGCAAAATTTCCGTTTCGGTTTTGCTTCCCCAACGGGGGGGGCTGCGCGAAATCGCTTTAAGCAGCGTTCGTGCCTGCCACAAGCGCGCGATGGACGAGCGAAAGGTGGTCGACATCCAGGAGTTCAACATCCAGACGATGCCGCTGAGCTGCACCTGGATCATCGTAGGCCCGCCTGCGTCTGGGAAGAGCTCGCTGATCGAGATGCTCTCGTATTACAACAAGCACAAGTACCCCGTCGCCCGCGTGTTTGTCGGAACCGTCGAGGGATACAAAAAAGCGTGCAAGATCTTCGGCGATCTGTACGTCTCGCCCAAGTACGACGAGGCGGAGGAGCGGGCGCACATTCACCGGCAGCGGACGGTGGTCGGCATGCAGCACTGCACCTGCTCCAACAAAAAGACGTGCGTCCACTCCGTGGGGACCTACGCGATCAACATCATCGACGACGCGAGCGACGACCCGAAAGTCTTCAAAACCAAAACCATGAAAGCCCTGTTCAAGCTGGGCTCGCAGCACTACAACCAACTCTTGATGGTTGGCCTCCAGTACGCGATCGACTTGCCGATCGACCTCCGGCCGAGCGTCAGCTACGTTGCGATTTTCCGGCAGCCCGGCGTCGAGCAGCGCAAGCGGCTGTACACGAACTTTGGCGGGCCGACCGGGACGTACGAAAACTTCTGCGACCTCATGGACCAGCTGACGGGGAACTACACCTGCATGATCATCAAGCAGCGGTCCCTGTCGAACCGGCTGGAGGACAACATTTTTTACCTCCAGACGAAGCTGATCGGCTCGTGGCGGTTCGGCTGCCAGGAGTACCGCGAGTGGAACCGCAGGCGGTACAACCCCCACTACCAGGAGTCGACGGCGATCGACGACGTGTGATCGAAATTGAAACTTTTCCGCTGCGCGCGCCCCTCGGCGGCCATCTCGAGAAAATGGTCGTGGGTTCGGTCGCCGCCACGTCGCTCGTTGCGCTCGCCTTGGCCCTGAAAACCAGTTTTTGCTCGGCACGGCACGTCCAGGCGTTCGCGGCCCAGACCGCCGCGACTTGCCTTGCCCTGTTCTTTGATCCGGCGTGGAACGAGCGGCGCGTTTGGCGCGCCGCGGTCGTCCTGGCGGGGATGGGCTTGGCGGACCTGGGCTCCACGGTCGACTCGGCCGCGCAGATGTGGGCCGCCCGCCGCGGCTTGTCCAGCGCCGAGGGCTCCCAGAAAGGGCTTGCCCCCCCCGGGAGCTGGTACAGCGCGGCGTGGGCCGCGTCGACGGCAACCCTTCTCGTTCCGGTCGCTCGGCCGTACGTTGCGGCCCTCGTCGCTCTGACGACGGTCTGCGCCGCCAGCGTATGCTTTCGATCCCGCACCCCTTGGGGGCTGCAGGCGTCTGTCGGGGCGCTGCTCGTCGCCCGGTTCGCGGTACACGCCGGATTTTCCCTCGCTTTTTACGGGGGCGTTCTGTGCGCCTTCTTGCTGCGGCACGACGTCAACAAGTACGTGCTGTGGACTGGGTTTTCTGCGGCGCACGCATTCTTGTCGACGTAAGCTCCCGAATTTCCTTTCAATGTCGAAATGAATCACACAACGGAAATTTCAAAAGCGCAGGCGTCGCACAAAAATACGCTTCCCTTGTGCCACATCTGCTCGCCGTAAAAGGCGTTCCCGCACGACGAGCACGTTTGCTCTTCGTGGGATTTTCTTCTTCCGAGGAAGAAGAAAAATTTGATCGTGTGTTTATTTGGTGCAGTTCTCGACAAACGCGCGCCGGTCGGGCGCGCCGAAAAACGCGGACCCGGCGACGAGCGTGTCTGCGCCTGCTTTCCGGCACTCGCGCGCGGTTGCTTCGTTGATTCCGCCGTCGACGACGAGCCGAAACGGGAGGCCGCGGTCCGCGCGCCACGCTGCGATCTGTTCGATTTTCGGCAGAACGTCGCGGCGGAACGGCTGCCCGCACCGTCCCGGTTGGACGGTCATCACAAGGATGGAAGAAACCGAGTCCAAGTACGGTTTGACCGCTTCGGCGGGGGTTTCTGGGTTCAGCGCCAGCCCAACGTCGCAGCCGGCGACGCGGATCGCCGCGAACGCCCACGCAAGGAGCGTGGCGCCAATTTCAACGTGAACCGTCAAGCGATCGGCGTGTCGGAACAAAGGTATCAAAACGTGTGGTTCGGTCGCCATCAGGTGCACGTCAATGGAAAGCGCGGTTTCTTTGCGGAGCCGTTCGACGACGCCCGGCCCGAATGCCAGGTTCGGGACAAAATGTCCGTCCATCACGTCGACGTGGATCCGCGAGGCGCCGGACGCCTCGATTGCAGCAAGGGCCTTCGTCAAAGCGAGCGGGTCTCCTGCGAGGAGAGACGGGGCGACAGTAGCGTGCGTCATGTGTGGTCGGTGTTTTCCACGGTTTAATTTTCTTCTTGTGGGCGAGACAAGAAGAAAACCCAATGGTCTAGTGGTGTGCGCACCAGAAGAGACTGTTGTGCTCAAAATACACAAACACGGCCAAATACAACAAGACAACCTTTCACGAGTCAACACTACTTTCCAGACAGAGAGTTTGTTCCAAACAGTGTGTTTAATTATCGAAGGTACTTTTTCATAAATTAACCCAGAATACGAAAAGAACACGAGTCAAAGATAAGAGAAAATCAAGGAGAAGAAGAGAAAGGAAATTTCAGTTCGTAATCAATTAACATATTGAAACTCAAATCAAAACAATAAGAGTGGTGGTGGATCTTTCGGCACAACAAGACTCTTAGGCGCTGTACGCAAAAGCACGACCGACTTCAAGGCGGTCGGGTGGCGGTAAAACGCGACATGTTCGAGCATACCGCGCTGTTTGTAAATCGCGTCGACGTGTTTGCCGGATGTCTGAAAGATTGGGTCGTTATCGCACTCGGCAAGTTTCAAAAGGGTCACCAAAGCGAAAGACTTTGACGAGAAAAGGGAGCACGACTTCGGGCGAGCCAGGTACTCGAAAAGGCGGTTGGTAATTTGTGTTTTTGCTTCTTTTCCGTGTGCGCGGTCAATCTCTCTCAGGTATCGTGCGACGACTTCGACCGATTTGGATTGCGATTTGGAGTTCGGTCGAGGGTACGGCGGCGGAAAGGCGAAAGCGTGAATTGCTTTGTCGTCGATTCCGGCCATGATTTGGGCGATTTTGGTTTCTGAGCGCGTCAACACCATGGCGAGAATGGCAGAAATGTCGCGGCGGCCGGCTTCCAATATCATTTTTTATCGAGGAGCGTTGTCGACGAATCCGCCCGTCCATTCAACGCTCCGCCCGTCCATTCACGCTCCGCCCGACCATTCCTGCGACTTGCTGCGGCGTGCTTGTCCTGAGGATCCCTTCGATCGCGTCGCCGATCGGCGTCCCGTTGGCGCGGTCTTGTTCTGCGCGGGACACGATGTGGAACTCGGAGCCGGGAAGTCGGAGAAACTCCCGGTCGACAAACCGGCGCCGGTGGAGCGCGGCCAAATACTTTGGCAGACGTGCCACGGCATTTGCGTAGTCCGCGTGTTCGTCGGGGTAGAGCCCCGCGAGCCTTCCGCGGCCAGCGTCGTCGCCGGCGGCGTGGAGCTCCCGGAACCGCTGGAAAATCGGGCCGTCGCCGCGCAGGCGGCAGAGTTCGCGGTATTCCGGAGACACGACGCGGTAGCACACGCTGAACGCCTCGTTTGCGACCAGGAGGCCGGCGCAGTCTTTCGCGGGCGCGGCCGCGGCCGCAGCCGCAAGCGCGGCCTTGTCAGGAATCTCCATTTTGACGAGCTGTCGGAGCATCCGAGGGATGCTTAGCAGCCCGCTGTCTCGGGCGACGTCGACCCGCCACGTTTCTTCGGCGCGGGTGAGCGTTGCGATGTGGAAGAGCGCGGTTCGACCGGCCGAGACAACACGAGCGCTGGCGTGGCACAGCAACAGGAAGTAACATTTGTCTGCGTGGAAGACGTCTGACCACTTGGTCGGCCCGTCCGCCTCCCACACGCTGAGAAACTTCGAATAAATTTTGTCGCCGCTCGCGATGCGGTGGTGGGTCGCGACTTGCCACCGCCCGCCGTGGCGGAATGCGCGGAGAACTATTCCCTCGTGCGCTTCGGCGACTGTGTACGACGCGTCGAATTTCAAACCTTCGACTTCATCCGCGCCGTACTCCGGGACGTGCGGAAATGCCGGGCAGACGATCGTGCCCGCGGCCGTGTCGACGATCGTCCCGCGGACGTGCGCGGTGCCCGGGGTGGGCGCGACGTAGTGGACGAGGGTGAGATCGCCGACGACGTCGCGGATTTCCAAATTAGCGCCGTGCTCGGCGCCGACGCCGAGGAGCTTGCACAGGTCCGCGCGGAATTGTTGCGGCATTTGGTGTACGCGCGCACGATCTTTATCTTGCTTCGCCGCGCGGAGCGCGCCCTATCCATTTAAATTCACGGAAATGGTTCGTGTACCATGGCGGACCGGAAGGTGACGAAAACTCCGAAGGAAGGCGCTGGCGCGCTTGTTCCGGTCGCGAGTTTCATTCTGTTCGTGAACACGCTCGTCAAAACGGAAACGTCGCCGTGCTCTTCCGCCTCCGACGGGTGGATTTTCTGGTTTTGCGCGATTGGGTTTATCGCGGCGCTCGTCAAGTCGCTGTTCCAGCTGCTGTCGATGGCCATCGACGCGGCAGAAGCAGACGAGCCCGATCCGCGGTGGCAGAAGGGCAAAATGGTGTACTTTTTCAGGGACGCGGACGACGCCAAAGACGACGCCAAAGTTGACGTCGACGACGACGCCATAGTTGACGTCGACGACGACGCCAAAGGCGACGACGCGCCCGAAAATGCCATCGAGCTCGACGTGCTCCCGGGCGCCGCAGCGTCGAGGGTGTACTGTGAATACGTCGTGGAAGGCGAAAACAGCGACGGAACACACCTTCTGATTCGCCTCCCAGACAGCCCGCCCGAGGCCGGCGTCATCAAGGTGCGGAAAACGAGGCTGCTCTTTCCAGCCCCCGACCAGAACCCTGCGACAAGCAGGTGCAACAAGTTGCTCAAGTTTAACCAGCGATACATTGTGTCGGTTGCCAACCTGCTGCTGGCCATTTGTCTGGGGTCGATCACGTTTGCCGTCGACTCGAGGACGTCTGAGCTCACCGCTCCGCAGTGCGCCGAGTGACGTGAAACGCCTTTTAGGCCGCGTAGTTAAAGTAGCGGGGCGCATGTATGTAGCAACCGGGGCGATGCATAATGACGTCACCACACTCGATCACAGCTCGTTTTACGTGGCGGAGCATCGGACCGAGAAGAATGTGCTGAAGATGCGGGGCTGGGGGGCCAGCCAGACAGCTGTACTCGTGTTGTTTACGGCGCCCCACTGCCCGTACAGCGCGGCGCTCATTCCCTTGTTTCGCCAGATCGCGCTCGAAGTCGAAAATGTCGCGTTTGCGCACTTATCCATCTTCGGCAGCTCCGCATTCGGCAGCTCCGCACATGTCGCGTGGGCGTCGAAGAACACCACCACGCCCATTAGGGCGACCCCTGCCCTTATTTTTTACCTCTTCGGGACCCCGCGTGCGCGCTTCCGGGACGTCGCCCTTCTCAATTCGGCGGGCGTGAAGAGGTTCATCACCAACGCCCTCGCGTCCCTACAGGCCCCGCCGCACATGGCCGTTCCTCCCGCCCGTGCTTCCACAGAAGAGCGTAGGGCCTTTGTGGTCCCGCCTCCGCCCGCGCCAGACGCCGGCAGAGACACGGAAAGTTGGAGCGCCTTCAGTTGCCCGATCTGCTTCCTCTCCTACGGGACGAGTCGGATTTACCAGTGCGCCGCCGGCCACAGCCTGTGCCACGACTGCGCGTACAAACTGGCGCCGCAACAGTGCCCGCAGTGCAGAAAGCCCCTGTGCGGGCGGAACACCGCCATGGAACACGCGGCGGAAGTCATCGGAAACATGACGCGGGCCGGATCCTTCGTGCCCGCCGTATTGCCGTAGAATGGCGCCGCGCGGGGTGAAATGTCCCAGAGTTCCTTTCGCTCGCCGCGAAAGGAAAAATGCGACCCGCCGGCTACTGGGCGTGTTCGCGCGCGGCCGGCGCCGGTTTGGGCTTGAACGGCCCCTCGGCGCGCCTCCACGCGCACGCGACCGCCAACGCGCACGCCGCAAGGGTCGCCGTCCCCAAGATCACCAAAAACCACTTGTTGTGGTAGACGGCGAGCTCCCAAACGTATCCGTAGACGATGCGGAACGGCGACATGAGCAGTCGCAGCACCGGCTCGGTCAGCGCAACGAGGGCCATCCCGATCTCGTACACGTCGATCCACGTAAACAGGAGCCCGCTCACGTAGGCAATCGTCCGGCCGATCGCTTCAAAAAACCCGTACGCCGTGTCGGCGGCCCAGACCAGCGGCGACGAGGGCCGGTAGGCGTGCCCCCGCCCGATGGCAATCGTCTCCCACGCCCAGACTGCGCCCAGGACGGCTAAGACGCATTTGGTTTGCATTTTTACTGTTCTGCGGCCTGGGAGGGCCGAAGGTGTTCAGTTTTTCCCTGCTTCTGAAGTCAGCAGACCCCGACGCGCACAATGCGGCCGGTCTGCGGCCGCGCGCGGTACGCCGCGAAAATGTCCGACTTCAGCACGTCGGCGGGCGTCATCGTGTTGAGGGGCGGGCGTTTGAGCATGTCGAGCCGCGGGCGGCCGTACCGCGGCTCGAAAAACGTGCTGCGCATCGAGTCGACGTAGCGCGCCGCCCACTGCGTGACCGCCGGCTGGAACAGGTCGCCGCCGGCCAGCCGGCGCTGGAACTCGGCGCCGCGGAACCCGCCGACGAAGAAGCAGAGGCAGAGCGTGAGGACGCGACTGTGCCGGCCGAGTTCGTGCATGGACGCCAACGCCGACCCGACGTCGTACGCCGCCGAAAAGAAGTTGGGCACGATGTCTTTGTCGGGGTTTTCCTCGCCGGTCGCGGTGTACCGCGACATGACAATCGGCGGCTGGAACTTCGCGCTCATGCCGAAGTCGCCGATTTTTACCACGTTCTGCGGGGCGGGAATGTAGAACCGCGCGCCGTCGATCGCGTACTCAAAGAAGGCGGCGCCGCGGACCCGCTTGCCGGCCCACACCGCCGGCGTCTTCGCAAACATGATGTTTTCGACGTGGAGGTCGTTGTGGCTCATCGTGAAGGCCCGCTGGTAGCACGCGATGGCGTGCAGCACTTGGATCGCGAGCGCGCCGAAGTCGGCCTCCGGCAGCGCGCCCGTCCGAATCGTCGCTTTCCGCAGCGGGCTGCCCTTCGAGTCGAGCGACCCGGCGATGAGCTGCTGGAACACGAACACCTTCTTCCACGTCGCCGGGCAGCTCGACAGGTCGAACACGTCCGAAAAGTTGATCGACTTTACGCCGTTCACGGGTTTCCGCGCCAGCCCGGCGCACAACAGCCCGAGGAGATACTCGACGAAAAACTCGGTGTCGCACAGATACGATCCCGCCGGGACGACCAGCGCCCCCGGGATGGCCGTGTGGTGGCTGAACGTTTCGGTTTCCGACGTCAGGCATTTGACCGCGAAGGTGGGCTTGACGACGCGGTCGCCGGCGCGGATGATTCGGTTCGAGTTGCCGCCGTTGAGGTTGACCGTGACCGTCTTGTCGATTCCGGTCGCCGCCTCGACGCGCGCCGCGTAGGCCCCGACGGTCGACGCCGCGGCGACGGCGGCCGTCTCAAGCGCGACCGGTTCGCGCGAGACTTTCGCGGCGTACGCGGTTTCGCCGAAGCCGGCGATCTTGACGAGCCACACCGTCGCGTACGACCCGCTTCCGAGCTTCTTGACGAACCGGACGGACCCGTCTCCTCGGGGGATGGCGCGCCGCGGGAGAGCTCGCCCCGAAAGCTGGGCGCACACAGGGCTCTCGTTGGCCAGCACGGAGACGATTTCGCCGCGGCGGGCGTAGGCCGCGAGAAGACGGCGCCTCCGGCGCGACATGTTCTTTCTCGGGGATCCGGCTTCTTGCATTCTACGTATACCGCGACACTTTGCTCGGGCGCGAAAACCGCGGCCCCGCCGCGAGCCACGCGGAAACTGAAAGTGTGCAAACGGGTCTAAACCATTGGCGGGCAAGAGGACACCATGTCGATCGGTCCCCAAACGATTGAAAATCTGCGAAAGAGCGTTCTTCCGCGGCTTTTGAAGCTGACGTTCCGCCGCGTCAAAACAGTCGTCGCGCAAGAGCTCTACGCCGCGGGCTTCCACACCGGAGGGGGGCACGTGCGGCTCGACAACCTCGCCGCTGTCAGCCCCGCCGAGTGGGACCGGAACGTCGAGCTGCGGCACCATTCGTACCACGGGTTTACGAGCCCGGCGCGGCTGCGCTCCAACGACAAGCACCCCGACACCCCGGTCCACTTCAGCCGCCAGAACTTCGCCCACTTCGACCCCGTGACTTTGACCCTCACAACCTACGGCGAAGAGGCACAAACAGCGCGCGGTCTGGGCGATTTGTACCGCAAGACCGCCGACGCCGGTCTGTTCGACCACGGAGGGTTTGTCACGCAGCCGCTCCGCGACGTCGCCCCCCGGGAGGGCGACTTGCTCTGCGGGCACGTCGCCAGCGCGGCCGGAAAAGCGCGGCCGTTCTTTGAGAAGTGGTTCACCTGCTCCGAGCAGTTCTACCGCGCGTGGACCCTCATCGTCCACGAGGCGCACGACTCGTTCGGAAGGGCGGAGCGCAAGAAAAGTGGCGCGCGCGCGTACTGGCTGAGCGGCAACCGGCTGATGACAAACAACTACGCCAAGTGGAGGCTCGGGTGCATCGCGCGCGGCACCCTCCCGAGCGACGCCGAGTGCCGCGCGCAGTACTGGCATCCGCGGACTGAACTGGCGTCGCGATACTGGATCCACCTGTACTGCGCGCTGGTGCTCCTCCTCCGGTACGGCGAGATGCCCACGCCGGAAAACGTCCCGATGAACCGGAACGACCCGCACGCTTACGCTCGCTGGAACTTCTTTCCGGGGTTTGTCGAGTCGTTTGTCGCGTTCCACAACGTCCACGGTCTCCTTGACGAAAAGACTGCCGCCCCCGAGGCGCCCGCCCCCGAGGCGCCCGCCGACGAAGCGCGGCCCGCTTCGACGGTGGGCGAGCTTGTCGCGCTGGGACTGTAAAATCGAAGCGGCATCGGGCCATGAACGGCGTCGACCACGTGCTCGACATTTATGCAAAAATCGTCGGCTGAGACTCTTGCTTGTACGCGGCAACTGCACGTATTTCTCCTTCTGTGGTAGGAGAAATGGCCGCACTCGACCACATATCCTCGTCGTCCAAAAGGTTCTTCTCATCCTCGCCGCCCAAAAGGTCCTTCTCAGACATTGTACTGATGTCGGTATCGCCCGGTTTCTTCTCAGACATTGTACCGATGTTGGTATCACCCGTTTTTTTTCGGGCATCGTACGCGGAAGCCGGCGCGGGATGTTTCAGTTTTACGTGAAATTGAACCGGGGCGTCCCCCGGCCATCGGCTTGCCCGAGCCGGTCGAGCTCGCAGCGACAGACTCCGGGCTGCCAAGCCCTCAGGCATTCGACGAGAATGCTGTCGACGGCGGCCCGCTTCTCGCTCAAAAAATTGTCGACCACAGCTTCGCATTGCCGCCGCTCGGTCGTCGTGCAAAAATACCGCATGCAGTCTTCACCGAATCCGCCTGTGTAGGGGTTTTTCCACTCTCTTTGAAGAGAGTGGAAAAAAAACCGTTGACGCTTCGCAAGATGCTTCGTCCCACTTTGTCGTCTTTGGGTTTTCTTTTCTCGCCACGTCGCGAAAATACGCGGGCGGCGGAGTCGACACCGCAATGCTTTTTCTTCGCCCAAGGTGGCAATTTTACGCGTTTGCGAGGGCGGCTGCCTCGTCTGCTTTCTTCGCGTGGTGGAGCGCGAGGACCGCGTGTTTATTCGCCCGCTCGTGGTGCGCGGCCTGCCGCGCCTGGAGCTCGATATTTTTTCGGGCGCTCCCATTGGCGGGGCCGCTTTTGGCGTAGGCGACGACGGCGATGGCGACGGAGAGGATCGAAGATCCGACCCCGGCCCATTTCACGGTATCGGTGGCCTTGTTCGTGCACATGGAGAAACACATCCCCCACAGCGCGGCTTGCAAGAGGAGGAAAAACAAGAGGAGGAGCATCCAGCCACCTTCGACCTGCTTCATGTACATCAGGAGGGCCAGAATCAAAAACCCTAGGCCTGCGCCCCCCAGTCCGAGCGCCTTGATCGAGCTGCACATGCTCGGCTGGAACAAGCACGTGAGCCAGAGCGCGAGGAAAATCATAAAATACAAAACCAACGCGAATGCTGTCTTTTTCATCGGCCCTCGGTTACATCTTGGGCACGAGAACATTTTCCTTTTCGCCGGGCAAAAAGGAACGGCGGGCCTCGCCCGCCTATTCTGAGGGTCCGTCGGCGGGGAAGAGGACCCAAACCATTTGCCCCCGCTTCGCGACGTACCGGCGGGGCTCTGCGAATTTCACCGCATCGTCGAGCGTCCACACGCACGCGGTGGCGCGCCCCTTGAAATACTTGTCGACAAACTCGCTGGGCGCGCAATGCTGGAGCGCCGCGTCGAGAGTCTTGAGCGCGTCGACTGGGACCGCGAGCGAATCGGTGATTCGCGCGGTGCCAATCACCGCGCCGCTCCCCTGCGCAACAATCCCAACCACTCCTCTCACCTTGGTGTGGGCCTTGCGGAGCTCCCAGGTTTTGCCGCCTTCGACGATGCGTGTCGCGTACGGCTCGCGAACGATGAGCGCGCGAGAATACATCGCACAGATAACAATCTGTCTTCCTCAGCGCCCCTGCGCAAATAAATCATTTTCCGCTAAAGCCAGCAGACCGTTGGAGGAGATGGAATCGCCCGAGCATCGTGCCCAAGAAATCCAAAACAGGTACCTCAATGAATACAAGAATTTTCTGTTCAGCATACCTCCCGCAGAAGCCGCGCAGAACTTGAAGCAAGATACGCAGAAGTGGAATCGAGATATACTCGGCCTGCCTCTCCAAGAGCAGCGAGAGTACGCCGATTTCGTCACCCGGAAAGTTTGCGCGGAGCAGCCGCAAGACATCCTCCGGACCATTCTTGACAAAACCTTCGACGTCCGCGTCGACCTGAGTCGGGTCAATACGTGCGCCATCGGATGCGCGGCACATCTCGTGGCAACCATCAACGACCACACGGATTGCACGGTCGACGTAAAAGACGCGTACATCAAACAGTTCGACACCTGGCTCGGGGCGATCCAGCGGTCGCGAGGCGACTGTCCATTCACACCGAACCCACGAGCGTCTGCAAGTGACCGTGAATGGGTCGAAAGGGTCCAGCAGTGGCAAGAAAGCGTCCAATGAGCTTGTGCCGGGTTCCATTTCCTCTCGCGGTAGAGAGGAAAGATAACGTGCTCCGCCTAACGGCTCCGGCTGCGACTCCGGCTCCGATGGGAGGCGATGCCGAAGCTTTCGCAACAGCAGACGCAGAGGATTCCGACAGTCGCGGCAACGAGGGCAACCAACCGAAAGTCTGGATGGCCGAGACGGCGGCCGCCTTTCCGGGCTTGGAGCCCCTTGGGGTTGACACACCCGAGAACCAAAACGGTAAGCGCCGTCACCAAAACTGCGAGGTACGGATAGTTGTGCATGTTAAAACACGCAAAGAAAGAAAACGTGAGTTAAAAAAAAATAACGCGGGGGCAGTAGAAATGACAAGGTCGCCGAAGCGCAGCGCAGAGATTGAAAGCAAAGTCAAAGACTTTGACCGGACGATCACGCGGATCGAGAAGAAAATCGGGTTCGCGCGGCCGTCGACCCCTTCGACCAGCCTGATAATCGCCGTCGTGGCGCCGGTCCTGGTGCTGGCGATTTTGTTTTTCGCGCAGCCCGGCTTCACGATGACGCAGACTGGCGACACGAAAGTCCGCGACAAGGCAAAACTCGCGCAGTGGACGATCGGTTTCACCGTGGTGGCGTACGTCGTCGTGTACGGGTGCGCGTCGTGGTACCGGAAAAGCAAGAAGTGATCGGGAGATGGGCCGTGGTTTTCTTCTCGCGCACACCGAGAAGAAATTTCGGACTTCTACGCGGTTTGAAACGTGGCGGATTCCTTGGGCACGTCGACGGCGCCCTGCACCGGCCGGCACCAGCGCGCGCACCACGCCATGGCCGCGCCGACTATGAAACACGATTGGACGGCGGCGTACAGCGAGAGAAAATTTACAGGGCACGGGCCGCCCTTTCTCACCGTGCCGGCCATGAAGACGAAACTCATGATCAGAAGCCCAAAGCACGCCCACAAGCAAGTCATGGCAGCAGCAGTTATCGCAATCTCGTCGGCGAGGTAGAAAGCAATTCTGGCAGAGAAGAGTGCAATGATGGCCAGCGCGGCGGCGACGGTCAAGAAGCTGGCCGAAAGCGCCGCCACATTTCCGATGAGCCAGCCGGCGCACACGAATGCGCGAATCCTTCGCAAGTTTTCTTCTTTCATCGGGGTCGACACGCGCCGGGCAACGCGACGGCCCGCCTTCAATTTCCAAGAAGAACATGTCGATCATTCTCCGCGCGGGTAGTAAATGAAGGGTCCAAACAACACCGGGGTTTTCGTCACGGTCGTCGTGTTGGCTTTGTTCGCCGTCCTGCTGGTCGCGGTCATGCAGCCGCACCGCGACGACACGGCGCACGAGCCCATGCTCGGGCTTGTCCGGGCGAACTTCACCAGGCTCAGCCCCGCGTACGCGGCGATCCCACTCCTCGCGGGCCGCAGCGCGTACACCGACAACAAAGCCGTCATCACCTTGTGCCTCTCCGACCCCAAAACGGGCGAGCCGTACGACGACAATACGATTATGTACGTCGCGCTGCACGAACTCGGGCACGTCATTACGACCTCTGTCGGGCACGGTCGCGAATTTCGGAAAAACTTTTCCAACCTTTTGGCGCGCGCGTCGAACTACGGCTTCTACGACTCAACCAAACCCATCGTCGCGACCTACTGCGGCGTCAAAGGGTAGCTCCCGAGGGGAGCTCTCCGGAAAAGGGCTCCCTCCGAGAGTTGGTTCTCTTCGATGCGCGAAGAGAAGCGATCTTGGTTTCAGTCGTCGTCGTCGTCGTCCTCGTCCTCGTCCTCGTCCTCGTCGTCGTCAGACTCGGAGCCGGACTCGGATTCGGCGTTTTCGGTTTCGGACGAGTCCGAAACGTCGTCTGAAGAGACGGAAGAATCGTCGTCGTCTTTGTCGGTGGGGTCGTCGTCTTTGTCGGTGGGGTCGTCCGACGCGGCGCTTTCGGCGCTTTCGGCGCTTTCGGCGCTTTCGGCGCTTTCGGCGCTTTCGGCGCTTTCGGCGCTTTCGGCGCTTTCGGCGCTTTCGGCGGCGGACCCGTCGGCGTCAGAATCGCTGTAGTCGGCTTCGCTGTCGTCGTCGACTTCCTGGGGAGGGGCTTTCTGCGGCACTTTGAGCACAGGGGGTTCGGCCGACTTGGTCCCAGCGGCGGGGCCTTCGACGAGGCGGTACTGAAGGTTGAGATCGTCGAAAGCTTTGCGCAGCCCGCCGAGCCTGGTCGGCTCGAAAACCCACCCGCGGCCGAAAGACAGGTTGCGGTACGAAAAGCCTTTGAGTTTGGAGACGACCTTTCTGGCCTCGTCGCCGAAGACCGCGTGCAAATTTTCCGCGTAAAAGGTCTGGATAACGACGGTGGACTCGGTTTTCCGCTCTCGGCTAATCGCCGCGGCCCCCCAGACATCGTCATGAGGCGGTGGCTGTTTGCGTTCCGGTGCGAGTCCGGAGGACCCGCGGGCCTGAGGTCCTGCACGCGCTTGCGCGCGCGCCCCCGAAAGGGGTGCAGGCCCTTTGGACTCGCGGGCCTGAGGTCCTGCGTCTTTTGGCACGCGCGACGGGTCTCGCGCCGCGCGGCGCGGCCCCCTTTTCTGCAAAAACCTGGGCGGGCCCCCAACGTCGCCGACGCTCGGCGAAGAGGGTTTTCCGGGCCGCGTCCCGGCCATTGCCGCAGGCCGCGTTTTGACCGCGGCGCCGCCGTCGACGCCGACGCCGCCGAAAGACAAAATCGCAGCGGCAATCGGCGGCCCGTCGCCCGACGTGCAGCCCGCAATGTGCCGCGCCAGCGCCTGCGCGTGGGACCGGCAGAGTCCGAGAAAATAATCCTCGAAAGTCGCCATGATCTGCCGTGTGGAGGGCAAGCCGTGCGTGTAAATCACTATTCAGTTTCCCGCGTCGCGCGTTTTTTTTCTGGCCCCCTTAGTAAGAAAAATGGTCGAAACGCGGACTTTCGTATGGGGCGGCGCCGCCCTCGCGCTCTTGATTGTCGCTGTTTTCCTCGCCGTGTTTTTCGCGCGCAAAACGTGTCCAGCGTGCGGCGCCGACGAGTGCGACTGTTCTGCCGCGTCTGCTGCGCAGGACTTCGTGCAGGTGGGCAACGTGATCTTCCGGGGGCAGAACAAAGCCCAGTCGGTCGACGCCGACATCGTGTTCAAGCCCCCCTTCGACACCGACGACGTCGTTGTGTCGGCGAACGTCGTCGGCAGCCGGTGGCCCGGCTGTCCAGGTGAAAACGAGGCGTGTGCCAACGAATACGGAGATCGTGGCTGCTGGACCGTCAACACCGCCGGCATCCCCTGCTCCGGCACCCTCGACAACCCGCAGTCGACCGACATTTTCGGCGTTTCGGTGACCGACGTCGACCGGTTCGGCGCCAAAGTGCACGTGAGCAATAATCATTCCGGGTGGTCGGTCGACCTCAACGTGCGTTGGGTTGCTCAAACCTACGGAGCGGGGGCGGTTCTACAGCCGCTGGACGCGCCGCCGGTCGCGTCCGACTTTCCGTGATTTTTTGGAATTGTGTTTCCTGGTCGACGTCGGTGAGTTTCGCGATTGGCAACAGTACGCGCAAGCTGGCGGAGACGACGAGGGGTGGGCCAGCGTCCTCTCGCACAGAATCCCGTGTTATCTCGCCTGCATCCGCTACCTGCGGCAAACCGTTGTCCCTGGACACATTTGTTTCGCCAAAGATGCACACACTGCATTTTGCACACTTTGTTCGACGGGCGACGGTCTCTGGGATTGGGAAAACTAAACTTGTTAAGGAGGCTGGCGGGTGGTCGGCAGCCAGTGCAAAAAATGTGCGAGTGTCGACGCTGGACGGTGCAGCAGCGGATGGACTGGGAGGTCGTGAAGGACCACTTGTGGTTCCGCCGCGGGGGCGGACCGCGCTTTTTGCGCGCGCACCCGCTGCCCCGCCAGCACGTCCGCGAATACACAGACTGGCACGGCGCGCTCGTCTGCGTCAACATGCTGCAGCAGCACCTCAGCGTCAGAGGGGTCCGATACCTAATCGACGCAATCGGGCCGCGGGAAGGGTTCGTCGTCCCGAAAACGTGGCCGCTCAGAAGGCTGACGCACCTCTACGCGGTGTTCGAGGCGTTCAAACAGGAGCGCGAAGACGCGATTCTCTACGCGTACACGGCATTGGCCATTTCGGACGCCATCCGCAGCGGCTATTCCTTGCGGAAGCTGCACGTGCCGCAGGAGTTGATCGACTACATCGGCTCGTTCCATCACGCGGTGCCGGCGCTGCGATTCTAAAAATGATTTTTGGGCGTGTTGTGGCCAAGTTTGCCCGCTTCCCGTCATAAACGCGTTCAATGGCGGAACCGACAATCGACCAACTCTACCACATTTTCCTAGAGAGCCGGAAGGCGCATCTCGACACAAAAGTAGTAGAAGAAGCCATGGAAAATCACGTCGACTACAACACGTACCACCCACACGACGACTTTTTGCAAGATATTCCCGACGGGGTCGTGCTGAAACATTTTTGCTACATGACCACGACGGGGGTCAACAGCATTGGTGACAATGTAACGCTCGGCCACCTGCGCAATGTCATGACCAAGTACGTTTTGGGACAGCGCGTCCTTGACTTCGATCTCCGGCAAATTGTCGACCACGGGTGGGAAAACCACGCACTCGGAGACTCTGGGCCCCGCGAGTTTGTTCACGACGAACTCCGCGATTTTTTCGAGGATTGGTGGAGGATGCGAAACGAAAAGAGCAGCACGCCCGACATTCGCCGCAGCATCGAAGAGTACCTCGATGAGCTGGCCACCTGCTGGTAAGCTCCCGGAGGGACCTGTTTCCTTTTTTTCCTTTCCTCTCCGCGGGGAAAGGAAACAATTTCTCACGATGAACTTCCGCGGACGGATGTTTACTTAATGACATGCGCTTTTTTTTTCATACCCGCCCGGTGAACGTCCCGGCAACGATGAAGGGCATGTGTGTGCGGAGCAGCGCGACCGCCAGCCTGTTTAACGTTTTGGCGGCCTGGGCGCGCCCCCGCTTATCGAGCACCGCGAAAATGGCCGCGTGGTCTTTCTCGGCGTCTTTCATCGCGTCTTGCGTCAGGTCCTTCATCAGGCGACCAAAATCTGCCATTTCAAGGTCGTCCGCATCGGGGAGGTGCGTCAGGACGGTGCACAGCCGTTCCACGGTAACGGCGGCGACAAGCGCCGCCGCGACGGGCGCGAATTGCGCCGTGTATGCGGCTTTTGTGCCGGTGGCGCGCGGCGGCTTTTTGCGCTGGTGCGACTCGCAGAACTTGGCATTCTTGTTCTTCAAGATGGCCCACGCGGTGCCGTTTTTGCGTTTGAGGCGCCCCGGCAGTGCCGGGCGGATCACCACCCCTTCGCACACGTTGCCAGGGATCGCCGGGAGGCCCGGGTGGATTGTCGGCGGAAACTCGTTCGGGTGGGCGAGGCATTCCGCCAACGTGCCGCGGAACAACGTCTTGGCGCGCGGGATGCCGTGCTCGACGAACAGCGCGTTCACTTCGTCGAGGGGGAGAAGCGCGGCGTCGACGCGGACGTCGAACGCGTACAAATCGTTGTGCGGGCAGTAGAAGACGAGCCCGCCCCCTTGGATCGTCTTGGCGGTCGGGTCTCGCGGGACCGCGACGTGCGGGTACGCCCCGCCGTAAATCTCGCCGTACACGGTGACCGTCTCCGCGCCGAGGGCGGCCTGCGCGTCAAACAGTTTGCGGAAACGGCCGAAATACGTTTCGTAGACGAGCGTCTGGCTCGACGCGAACCGGTTGGTCTTGCAGTCTGCGCCGTCGCTGACGATGTGGTTTTTGCTGCCGGTCAGGGTCGCGCCGGCGGTCAGAATGATCCGGATGTTCGCCCCGTGCACCTTTTCTTGCACGACCCACTCGTTTTTGCCGCCGAAGCCCTGCGCCCTGATTGCGTCGACGTGCCTGCCGTTGTACGAGTTTTCGATGCTAAAGTACGCCGGGTATTGCCGCGCCTTGGTTTCACAGTCCGCCATTGCGTGTGGACATCGCGCGCCGGCGCGCCCGCCCGCGGTTCAATTTTCTGAGCGGACCAAGATTAAAGAAGACGGCTCCGCACCAAAATGGCCGACATGAAGAAGGCTTTGCAACAAGCTGGGGTCGACCTGAGCAAGCTGCCCAAGGGCACGCTCGAAAAGGCGATGGCCATGGCCGAGCGCGTGGCGGACCCGTCGGCCCCTTCGGGAATCGACGTCCAGGCATTGCAAAAACTCCTTGCGGCCGCGAGAGGGGGGCACGCGCCGCGCGGCCCCCGCAAGAAAAAAATCGGGCCCAACGAGAAGTGTCCCTGCGGAAGCGGAAAAAAATACAAGAAATGCTGCAGATCTTTTGATTAAAAGGAGACGCCCCCAGGAAAGAGAATGGAGCTCCTGTACTCGACTTTTTCAAGTGTGGTCGGGGCGGGCCGCTGGCTTTACCGCGCCGTCTTGTCCCCGGCGAAAGTCGTGCCGGCCGACGTCGACGGACACTCTGATCTGGTGTACTGGGCGCGCGGCAAGCAGTGCCGCGTCCGGTTCCCGCTGCGGCGAGGGCCGAGCCGGTACGCCCGGATCGTCGCCGGCACCAACCCGGGCGGACCCGACGTGACGGCGGCCGTCGAGACCTTTCTCGGGCCGTCGCGCAACTTCTACGGCATCCCGACGACGCCGGCGATGCTCGGGTACGAGGCCCTGACGTTTGTGGCGCGGATCGGACGCGCCGACGCCACGTTCGCGGGCGCAGAGGTGATCCGGCTTCCGTGACCTCGTCCAGTTTCTACTGGGTTTTTCCCAGTAGAAACCGCAACATCTCAAACACTTTCGCTTTCGCTTTCCAGTTTCGATTCCTCAGCTCCGACGTCGACCCCCATCGTGTCGAACCACCACTGCGGAGATTTTGAACGGAACTGTTTCTTGTTTTTGTTTTTGCGGTACCGGAGGGTGATGAGGGCCTGCCGTTCTTTTTCAGCCACAAACTGCGGGTGGTTCCAGGTTGAATTTAACTCGTAGAGCTTTCTCAAAAGTTTCCGGAGAACGTACCCTTGTTCTTTGTTGCTTGGCGAGTATCCCGAGTAGATGAGTTTGTCGCACGTTTCGATTAAGATTTCCTCCTGAGGCATTTCTCGAGGGTCGTTCACGACCCCTTCGAGCCGCCTCAGGCCGAAACCCGAATCGATGCAATCCCCGAGAGGGCAGACAATGTTGCCGATCTCAACCTCGTCCTTATAAAACTCGGTACAGTACCCGCCGATGGTGCCGTCGGACCATCTGCAGTCACTGTCGGGGCGTACTTCGATGCGACGGCCGTCGTACAAGCTGCTCCATTCCTGCATCTTGTCTGGGTGGATTGTCACGTAGTCGATTTGGATTTGGAGCACATCCATAAAATCGAGCCAAAAATCGACCGCTTGCTGGAGTGTCAATGTCCGGAACGAAAACATGCCGAGCATGTCAAAAAACAGGAAATGTGTTCCATCGCCAATTTCGTCCAAGTCGTTGATGCGGAGGCACGACTGCACGTTCGCAATGGTCCCCGTTTCGTCCGAGGTGAATTTGACTTTGAACTGCTGCATCCCGGCGGGGCAGAACAATGTGCTGTTGTCGTAGGGGTTGACCGTGTCGTCGACCTGGAGTTTAATGTCTCTGCCATCGCAGAAGGCGCGGTACACGTCCACAATGTTGACAACCATTGTGAAGTTCTGGTGTTGCGGCACAGACGCGTGACAAAAAAACATTTTTTCGATGACGCGTCACCGAACCACCCATTGCGGAGATTTTGAACTGTACTTTTCTTGGGTTTGACCGCGAAAATTGATATTTCGTTCGACCTCTGCCCGGTTTATTGGCGACCGCCATGGCGAGCGCCACAGGCATGTATTGGGGACATTACGGAAGGTCGGCGCAGTACAATTTTACCGAGAAGGTGAACCAAGAAATGAAGCATCCTCGGTGTCTCGGCACCACCACCAAGAAAAAAAGATGCAAACGGGTCGGGATGGATTGGTGCGGCACACACCTGTACCAAAATTGGTACGCGAAATCCTGTTCTGTCGGCACTTGCACCCGATACCGCGTATCTCCCAAATTCTGTGAAGTCCACCTCGAAAACACGAACCACTGGATCGTGATGTATTATGCATGCACTCTGAATCCGCGATGCGCCGCATTTAACCGCCACCTTGCGGCGGTTGGAATTTTTTCTACCCTCGCCGATGTGGAGAAATATGCCGACGAAAAAGTCGAGGGTGCCATCCCCAACGAAGTAAGAGGCGCCGAGTTCTCTTTGGTTTCCCCTGGCAAAAAGAGATTGGATTATCTTTCCCTCCTGACGAAAAATTTGTCCCCCCTGTTGTCGCCTCTGATCGATATTGTGAATGATTACATCGGAAAGAATTGCATCAGAATTGAGTGTGCTCAAACCATCATCGGCTTCCGCATCACCACACTCACGCACCACATGAAGGACCCACAAACCCTTTCCCAAAATTACATAACGCGCTCCCTGAGAGATGAGTGGGGGGAGGTTTCCCGAGACCAGGTGCATACAATCGAAGTAAACAAAATTTTCAGATTGTCGGATCTTCTGCAGCGGTAGTGACTACGAATTTTTCCTGTTTCGGCTCGAAACAGGAAAAACCCTGTTCTGTCCCTCAAAAAGAACGGTCCGAGGAGAATTTGCTGCACCCGGCTTGTCAGTCCTCGTCCACAAACATACCCTCCCCGTTGCGCGGGTTCGCCTCGCAGGCCGAGCAAAGACCGGAGGCGGGCGGCGTGCGCGTGGTCTGGGGGATGTCTTTGGCGCAGTTTTTGCACCACACGCCACACCACGGGTTGTGGCCCACGACTTTGCGGTCGACGTGTTTGTCGAAGTACGTTTGGGGGTGTGCCGCAGTCGTTGTCGCACATGCGCGTGTATCCTGCGATCGGGCACGGTTGTACCATTTTTCTTACGTTTTGTTGTCTTTTAGCAAGGATGTGCTTCGACGCGAGAACGAGTGCGGTGGCCGCTGTGATCGGCTTTGCGTCGGCGTGGGCGGCCTTCTCCATCCAGGAACATCTCCTCGGCATTTTCATCGCCGTGTACGCGCTGATGCAGGTCGCCGAGTTCATGATTTGGCGCGCGCTCGACGCCGGGTCGAAAGTCTGGAACCGACGGGGCACCTTTTTGGCGGCGTCGACGCTCAAGCTGCACGCCCTCGTCGTCGTTGGCACGCTCCTCGCGCTCCAATGGGGGAAACTGAAGACGCGCAAATCCACCCGGAACGCGCTGCTGGCGCTTTTTGCGGCCGCCATCGTCGTCGCGGTCACCGCCGCCCCCGCCCCGGCGTCGACGCAGCCCGGGTGCAGCAAAGGATGCCGCCTCGATTGGCAGTTTGGCGCGTCGTACTCCCTGCAAGTCCTGATCATCGCCGCCGCGCTGTTCATCGGAGCTCGGCGGCTGTTCCCTTCCGTCGCCGTCTTCTTTTCCGGGGCCTTCTTTTTTGCGATGCTGATGTCCAAGGTCGACCCCCAAACGACCCCCAAAGCCGCAGCCTCGACGGTGTGGTGCTTGGTTGTGGCGCTGTTCGCCCCCATCATCGTCGGTCATCTTTGGTGGAAGTCGCGAAAAGGGAAAGCATCTTAAAGGAGGGTTTGAGCGAAGGGCAAATGTCGTACTTGTCGTGGGCAGCCAACAACAGGGTGACTCTCGTAAGCGCCGCGGTCGCAGCGTTTGCAGGCTACACGGTGCCATACATTTTTCCAGAGTGGAAGGCTGTTTGGAGGGTAAACTGGTGGCCTTTGGGGGATAAATTTGCGGCCGATTTTGAAGTCGTCAAGAGCATGCTCGCGCAGCTCGTCGAAGAGAAAAAAGACAAGCCGGCTCCGCGGAGGTCGGATCGCTGCTCTCTCTTGACGGGCGGGTTCGTCCCTCACAACCAGCCGTGGGTTGCGCAGCTCGCGAGGGTGAGCAAGCTCCCGGAGGGAGCTGTTGCCGTGACCTACTATCCCGACTTCTCCCTCAAAGATGAAACGGACGCTGACCCCGCACCCTCGCGTCATGCACGTTTCCGCGAAGCCACGGTCGCGGAAATCGCCCAGCAGCTGAAAACGGAGCGCGCGGCAACATAGGGCTACGTTTTTCTTCACGCCACGTCGACGTGAAGAAACACTTCTCAACATTCCCGAAGAAAGACCAGCATGTCTTCGGCCTCGTCGAATGACAGCGCAGGAAGGCCAAGCCGGCGCCGGCGCGTTCGGAGGCGCAGCTCGCGGACGCTTTGTCGGAGCGTGGTTTTTTCGTTGGCAGAAAGGCGGAGAGCCGGGCGTGCGCCCGTCGGAAGAGGCATCCCGAGGCGCGCAAAAGCTTTGCGGAGAGAATCTACTGGACCTGCACGTCCGAAGGGCCCACAAGCCTGCGGTGCAGGCTCCTTGATTTCTTCGGGGACTTCGACACGGGCGCGCCGCGCTGGGGCGAGATTCGGTTTAAATCGAAGTTTGCGCTTTTTGCGCACTTTGGGCACTTCGACGGTCGACGTGACTTTGGGCACTTCGACGGTCGGCGCAGGCACGTCGACGGTCGACGTGACTTTGGGCACTTCGATGGTCGCCTTTTTCGGTGCGGGCGCCACTTCAACGGTGGTCGACCTTCTCGACGCGCGCTGCAGTGCGGCGAGATTTGGCTTGAACCGTGGTTTGCGGGATTTGGTCTTGTCGGCCATGATTGGCGGTCGTGGCGGTGGATTCAAGCGCTGGCAAAAAAAATCATTTTTGCGCCTTCGAGCGGCCATAGAACCCGGCGGGCTGGGCACACCTGCGCGCAACAAACCGGGGCCATGCCGCCAGAACTGTTGCGACCTTCCCTGACATTTCAGGTTCCGGCTTTGGGTTGGTGTAGGCCAGGCCCACGGCGGTGTACACGTTGTCCGGACGCCAGGCGCGGTCGCTGTCGTCGTCCAGTTCGATTGTTTCGGCGCCCTCGCCGTGCGCGTGCGCGGCGACAACAAGCAGCAAGTGCGTCGCGATGCCGTTCCCCCGAAGCAGAGGGTTGGTTTCGACGAAGGTGAGCGTCGCGGTCCGGTCCGCGGCGTCGACCACCGTGGTCGCGGCGCCTGCGACGCTTGTTGTTGGGCCGTGCGGCCAAACTCCTTTGGGAGCTCGCGGGGTCACGTCTGGCTTGCCGTCCCACCCTGTTTCGGCGATGAAAAATGTGACCTCCGGGCCGTGAGATCGCCGCGAAAGGCTGTACCCCGCTGGTAGCACATCGATGTATTTGCGAGGAATCGGATGCATTGTGCCAGCTTTTTCCGCGACCGGCGTGGTTTTGAGTCAGTTTTGAAGTGCCGATTTCCCAAATTGCGCGGGTTAAACAAAAAACCGATCGGTGAAAGAATGTCCCACGATGTTGACGCGTGGTCAGAGAAAACGCTTGTGGATTTCGTACGGCGGCTCACAGTCGCAGACGCTGATCAAAGGCGCAATTTTTGCCACGACGATTATTTCGACTGCAAGCACACCACGAGAAACAAGATCGTGCCAACACTCTGTGAACGCCCGGAATGCCGGTACCGAGGAGTGGTCAAACGTGTGCAGTCTCGGACAGTTGTTGCCCGCCGCGGGGGCAGGACAGTCACAGGTGTGCCCCGAGAATTCGACCTTTTTGTTGGCCTTGTCGCGCCAGAGAATGTCGACCAGGTGTCGGTCTTTTTCAACGGCGAGAAGGTGCTCATGAAAAACGTCGACAGGCGCCACCGACAGCGCGGCGCGGCCAAGTACACCGAATTCTCGGAAACAAAAAAAGCGTTGGGCGAAATTCTTACCAATACGCCCGTCGACGTGATCGAGACCATCCTGGACTATGTGGAGAACACTTACGCCGCGTTCACACCGGCCCAAATCATACCGACCGGAAAAATCCACTTCCACGACGTGACGCTCGAACCTGTAGGCGCCTACATCATCTACGGCGTTGTACTGCCCTTCCGGGAACCTGGACTTGCGTCGTTGTCCGATCTCGACGACTTTGGATTGTACCAACGCTTTTGTCTTGGTCTTGGCACCGACCGCTACGAAAACACAACAACCGCCGCTGCTGCGAAGTTCGCGTGGCAACCGCAATTCTTACCAGTTTGGGCGCCGAACCGCCGTTATTTTCAGCTGTTCTAACTTCCGGCTTCCTCTTCCCAGCGGAAGAGGAAACATGTGCCGTTTCAAACCGTCGTGTGCCGGCACAGCGGGCACGTCCGGTTGGTCGGAAAAACCACGTTCCCGGGGAGAGCCGGCTCCCTCCGGGGGAGCCGCGCTTTAGGCGGCGAGGGTTCCATTTTTTCACAGGGGGCCGAACGCGCAGCTCCGCACCGTCACGATGAGGTTACCGGTCAGCGCGGCGCCGGCGGTTTTCGCGATCGTCGGGCGAAGGCTGAAGATCGGGAAGAAGCTGAACACGTACGTGCGGCCGCCGCTGTCGGCGACGTTCGTCGCGATCGTGATCTGGTTCGGCTCGGCCGAGTCCGCCACGACAAGGGGGTTGTTCAGGTGGTCGACGGCGGTGTCGAGGACGTAGTAAAAGTTCCGGTGGGGGCTGTCGGGGAGCCGCCCGGTCCCGCCGCGGAGGGTGAAGAAAAACCGGTACCCGTCCGCGACGTTGTTAATCGTGAAGTCGAGCTCGCCTCGCGACGAGGTGAATCCTTGCCCGCCCACTGCTTCGACCGGGTGGGGGCCGGCGCCGAAGGGGAACGGCGTTGCCCACGTCCTGCGGTGCAAGTTTGGGATGACCACGTCTGCCATTTGCAATACCGCGGTCAAAAAAAATCGCTTCAATATCAAAATGAGCACGTACCTCGCGGTTCCGGGGACAACTTTGAAAAGCGGTCTTTCGCCCGAGGTCAGAAATGTGGTGTCGCTCGCGGCGTGCCGGGAAACATGCGACGCTGATGCCGAGTGCGCCGGGTTTGTGTGGGACGCCGGCGTCGCAACGTGCCGGCA
>SDBT01003522.1_pt1 | contig 27017 bp, 41 predicted proteins | sample 2277101 | NCBI WGS metagenome assembly SDBT01 (sample SAMN10404973, study PRJNA504765) | marine sediment metagenome | isolation source: marine sediment core GS10_PC15, 103 cmbsf | place: Arctic Ocean: Southern Knipovich Ridge | collected 2010 | reverse complement strand
TTCGAGGCAGTGGTGGTAGTCTCGCCATTACTGGTGTCATCGATTGGTTTGGGATGGGACTTGATAGCACCGGTAATTTTACATGGTTTACAGACGATTACACTAGGTTTACGGATTGTGAAATATCATTTGATGGGGAATTTCTGGTCAACCAAGGCGGCGTGGCAATCTGCAAAAACTGTGAGCTTGATTTTCTCACGACCGGTTCGAAACTTACGATTAGAGCTGGCTCGGGAAAGTATCTCACGTCAATATGGATTGACGGAGGAGTTTTCATCTTCACGGCTACTCCAGACACACTGATAGCCAGATGTAGTCAACGGATAGAGTTAACTGGTATTGATCTGTCCGGTATGGGAAATACTATTGTCCGGGGTGCACACACAACTGACTCTACTGGAGCAAGTATTCTTAGAAATTGCAAAATGCCCGCAACATTCACACACGTTGAAAGCCAACCTGAAGGACATAGTCCATATTACAAACATGAAGAGGTCAGTTCAACTAACGAAACTGGAGTGGATAACGCATCGTCCATTGCAGACTATCATTGCACTACACTCTGGGGAACAATCGAGGCGGAATTTACGAAGGTTCGAACTGGTGGCGCTGACGATGGTGCTAAGGGCCTATTCTCCTATAAGTTGACTCCATTTGCCAGCGCCGTTCTTGAGGGTACATTTGCAAATCTTGCTTCTCCCTGGTTAGTAGTATGGACTAAGGGCGGTAGTCCTAGAACTTTTACTATTCACATAGCTAACGATGGAGCTGGAGACTTTAATGAAGATGAGATTTGGGTGGAATTTTTTACGGTTGATGAAGGGGATACGGCTCTTCACACTCATACCTTTGCTGGTGAGTCAACCCTAAATGCACGGATGCTTCCTTCGTCTACTACCGTTGACGATGACACCGGATCGACCTGGGGAGGTTCAGTTGGTAATCATCAGAAATTTAGTGTCACTGTTACGCCTGGATTTGAGGGTTGGGTCTATGCAAGACTCCACTATGCCAAGCGTAGCTTTGACGTGATGTACCTCGACCCGAAAATCGTGGTGACGTAATAAGTATTATTAAGGAGATAAAATATGACGCAGTTTGCTAGACCAGATGCTGACCAAGCTGCGGGTAGTTGGGTTACAGCACCACTATTTTCGAAGATCAATGAAGCACCGGGAGACGAAGATAACGTCCTCGCGATATCTGATGCTGTGGGTAATAACACGGATACAACAGACCTGGATCTTCGTCTGTCGGATATTACCGATCCGGTAGGTAATACGGGGCATATCATACGTGTGCGTTGGCATAATGATACGACATCTAGTAGAACCATCGCAGGTCATGTTGAACTTTGGGATGGTATCCCAGATACTGGTACACTCAGAGCATCACTAGATATCACAGCAGTTTCAGATGTAGAAGCTACTGATAGTTACACACTGACTGGTACCGAAGCCGATAACATTAGTGATTACACAGATCTGTATCTTCGTATTTGGGGCAGAGGTACCAGCGGCGGCCCGGTCCGTTCGTTAGAGGTAGATTGGGTTGAGTTTGAGGTACCCGATGGAGCTGTCGAAGCTGCATTAACAACTGTATTAGGTACTAGTGCCGAAGGTACTCTTGATAAGCTTAACGATCAAAATATTACAGGAGTAGTTGGCACTAGTGCAGTTGGTACTCTTGATAAAATTAACGATATAGACTTAACAGGTGTAGAAGTAACTAGTGCGGTTGATACTGTTGATAAAACTAATGACGTAGATTTATCTGGAGTCGTTGGTACCAGTGCTGAAGGTACTATAGATACAGATAATGTTCAAAATATTACAGGTGTAGTTGGAACTAGTAATGTAGGTACTGTTGGAGTATCAATAGATAAGTCTGCAGCATTAACAACTGTATTAAGTACTAGCGCTGAAGGTACTATTGAATTTACAAAATCAGTAAATGTGCGTAGAACACCTTTTGGATCTGTAATAAGTGTAACTTCAGAATTAGAGTTAGAGTCTATGTATCCTATAGAAGGAGTTGCTTACTCTTTTAATTCTGGTCCTATAGATCTATCAGGTGTTGTAGCTACTAGTGCAGTTAATACAATTGATAAGACTAATAACGTAGACTTAACAGGTGTAGTAACTACTAGTGTTGTTGGAACTGTTCTAAATAGTACTACTATAACATTAACAGGTGTTGTTGGTACTAGTGCAGTTGGCACTGTTGAAGCACCAACAGATATAGAAGCTGCTTTAACAACTGTATTATCTACAAGTGCAGTTGGTACTGTTGATAAGATTAATGACCAAGATATTACAAGTGTAGTAGGTACTAGTGCGGTTGATACTGTTGATAAAACTAATGACGTAGATTTATCTGGAGTCGTTGGTACCAGTGCTGAAGGTACTATAGATACAGATAATGTTCAAAATATTACAGGTGTTGTTGGTACTAGTGCAGAAGGTAACGTTGGATTTACTGAATCTGGTACTGTAGTTCTATCAGGAGTTGTGAGTACTAGCAACGTTGGTACTGTAGATAAAACTAATGACCAAGATCTTACAGGTGTAGTAGGTACTAGTGCGGTTAATACTGTTACTAATACTCCTACTGTAATACTAACAGGTATTGCAGGTACTAGTTTTGTTGGTACTCTTGATAAAATTAATGATATAGATTTAACAGGTGTAGTTGGTACTAGTGCTGTTGATAACGTTCTAAATAGTACTACTATAACCTTAACAGGTGTAGTAGGTACTAGTGCAGAAGGTAATGTTGGATTTACTGAATCTGGATCTGTAGTATTAACAGGTGTAGTAGGTACAAGTGCAGTTGGTACTGTAGATAAGATTAATGATCAAACTCTAACAGGAGTAGAGGGTACTAGTGCGGTTGGAACTGTTGGATTTACTGAATCTGGATCTGTAGTATTAACTGGAGTAGTTGGTACTAGTGCTATTGATAACGTTCTAAATAGTACTACTATAACCTTAACAGGAGTAGAAGGTACAAGTGCAGTTGGAACTGTTGGAGTTACTGAGTCAGGTACTGTAGTATTAACAGGTGTAGTAGGTACAAGTGCAGTTGGTACTGTAGATAAGATTAATGATGTAGACCTATCAGGTGTTGTCGGTACAAGTGCGGTTGGAACTGTTGAATTTACAGAATCAGGTACTGTAGTCTTAACAGGTGTTATTGGGGCAAGCTCTGTTGGTATCGTAGATAAGATTAATGATCAAACTCTTATAGGCGTTACAGGAACTAGCGCAGTTGATAACGTTCTAAATAGTACTACTATAACATTATTAGGTATACAAATAACCAGCTCTGTTGGTAGTGTTGTGGCAGAGGGTGGCGAAACTGCCGCATTAACAACTGTATTAGCGACAAGTGCTGTTGGTAATGTAGATAAAACTAATACAGTAACATTAACAGGCATAGTAGGTACTAGTGCTGAAGGTACTATAGATAAGATTAACGATCAAAATCTTACAGGAGTATTAGGTACTAGCGCAGTTGATAGTGTTATTAATACTCCTACCGTATTATTAACATCTGTATTAGTTACTAGTGCAGTAGACACTCTTGATAAAACTAATGACCAAGATCTTACAAGTGTAGTAGGTACTAGTAGTGAAGGTATTGTTCTAAATAGTACTACTATAACATTAACAAATGTATTAGCTATAAGTGCAGAAGGTACTATTTCTTTCACTGAATCTGGATCTGTACCCTTAACAAGTGTATTAGCTACAAGTGCAGTAGACACTCTTAATAAAACTAATGACATAGATCTTACAGGCATTGAAATTACAAGTACTGTAAATAGTATTAGTATTACTCCTACTATAGCATTAACAGGTGTAGAAGTAACAAGTGCTGTAGGTATTGTTGATAAGATTAATGATATAAATATTACTGGTGTAGAAGGTACTAGTGCTGTTGACACTGTTCTAAATAGTACTACTATAACGTTAACAGGTGTAGTAGGCACTAGTGCAGCTGGTAATATTTCGTTTACTGAGTCAGGTTCTATTGGATTAATAAACGTAGTTGGTACTAGTAGTGAAGGTATTGTTCTAAATAGTACTACTATAACGTTAACAGGTGTAGAAGCTACTAGTGCTGTCGGTACTGTTACTGTAAGTTCAAATGTAACTGTTGTTATTACTGGAGTAGAATTAACTAGTATAGTTGGAACTGTTGGTAAAACAAATGACAGTACAGTAGCTATAACTGGAATAGAATTAACTAGTGTAACTGGAAATATAGTATCTACTGCCGCAGGTACTAGACCTATAATAAATCCAAATGCTATAGGTTTTCAAGATAGCGAAATTATAGTTGTTGATAGTATACAACGAGTTAATGAATACACTTATATATCAGTTGCACAATTTATATTAGAAAATAGAACTACTACTAGTACTACTGATTTTACTACTGTATTACCTACTATTATAGAAAAATTCCCTGTATTAGAACCTATTATAGAACCAGCAATTATAGAAATTGCTATGGACCTTGCTACTTACGATTATGTTTCTACTATTAAAAGCTCTCTAAATTCTACTATTAAAACAGATATTATTGATATAGAAAGTAGTATTTTATATGCTGAAGGATATGCTTTCTTATGCGATGATGAAAAATTAGATTTAAATTGTATTTTACAAATACCTGTAGGAGATATTAACTCTTCATATGATACTATTAGTTCTTTTACTGGGTCTATTAAGTCTAAGGTAGAAGTATCTAATACAGATCCTTGGAGTAAACCTTTAATAATAATGATGAATGAAATATTCGTTATGGCTGATGAATAAATATAATGCCCTCTACCTGGATCAAGACTTCCAATACATCTAAAATCGAGATCAGCGGCAGCCGCAACCTTGTCTACGATCTGCTGACTGATCCTCGCTTTCAGGACGCCGATAAGACGAAGGTCGCGGCTGTGTTGAAAGAGATACTTCAAGCTGATCTTGAATTTACGCAGCGTGTTATCGATCTTCCCGACGACGATCCCGACAAGGCGGCCGATCCAGCGAAGGGTGAGCGCATGTTCTGGCGAGGTGGCGGCGGACCGAATAGGCTCTTGGTCTCGCGTTCGACCGTCGTTGAAAGCTGCGTTTGGGACGGTGAGCGATACGTCTTCACGCTAAGGCGGGCGCGTTAGATGGCACTGGAAATTAGCAACTTTTGTGGCCTTGAGACGGGCGGATTTGATGAGTTCGAACGGACAAGTGGTAGTCCCACTGTTGTTGAGGCAACTGATCTAACTGGTGAATTTTATTTAACGGGAGACACCAGCGATTTTGCAAACTTTCCTATTGTTGCGGAAGGAAATTCTGACCAAGGCAATAATAGAATTATTGGTTTTGATATAAGAACAGATGATTTAACTCCGCCTGCTGATGTCATCTTTGTTCAAGCCCTCAAATCAAACGCAGATACTTTTCTTTCGTGGCAGATAACACTTCAAACAGACGGCACTATCCGTGTTCACGACTCTAATGGTTCACAGATTGGGTCGGATTTCTCCCCCGGTTTTTCCGTTGATACCGTACATCTTTTCGAGGTTTATTGGGTTGAAAGTAATACAATCGGAGAAATAGAAATATTTGTTGATGGGGTTTCTAAATTCTCGGAAACAAGTCAGGATTTGCTTTCTGTAGGTAATGAGCCCGACGTTTATAGATTTACGTTTACAGATACAACTTCCATCGACATTGACAATATGGTTTCGCTGACCGGCGCAAGCGCAGCATCCGATCGTCTCGGCGGGGGCGAAGTCTTCGGATACCAGAGTAGCCACGCCACAAACCAAGACATAGGGGATGCGCTCACCAACGGAGATTGGGACGAGGCGGGCGACACGCCGGGTGTCGAAGAAGCTGATGGCACGGCCGTCGAGTTGAATGGTGCGTCGTCAACGACCGCCGACACCGACATGGATGCATCGAACGTTCGAGGACAAGCGGGCGGACCGTCTGGCGGATCACCGGATGTAAGTGGCACTATCAAAGCCGCTAAGTTCGTCTTCAATCTAAAGCGCGGCAACGGCTCTGGGACATCACTCGGTTATCGTTACGGCAACGACGTTGATGGCGTCACGTCGAGCGGCGATATTGAAGCAGAACTTGTCTCCGCCTATGGAGTGAAAGAGATTGTAAGCGAAGCCGCTGGCGTCGTTCCTCTCGCTACCGAAAACTTCCGTATCGGCCTCGAAGCGGGCACAACTGACACAGGCGGGCGAGAGATACACATGGCCGACGGTTGGGCCATGCTGTTGCATGTACCATCCGCAGCAACAGAAGCTGCTCTAACAACAGTAGTAGCTACAAGTGCGGAAGGTACTATAGATAAGACTAACGACACAGCTTTATCAGATATTGTAGGTACTAGTGAGGTAGGTACTGTTGGTATATCTATAAATAAATCTGCTGCTTTAACAACTGTAGTAGGTACAAGTGACGTAGGTACTGTAGATAAAGCTAACGACGTAGATCTTACAGGAGTTGTGGGAACTAGCGCAGTTAATAATATTACCAATACTCCTACTGTAGTATTAACAAGTGTAGTTAGTACTAGTGCTGTAGGTACTGTTCTAAATAGTACTACCATAACGTTAACAGATGCAGTAAGTACTAGCACGGTTGGAACTGTTGAATTTACAGAATCAGGTACTGCAGTATTAACAGGTGTTGTAGGAACTAGCTCTGTTGGTACTGTAGATAAGATTAACAATCAAACTCTTACAGGTATTGTAGGAACTAGTGCGGTTGATATTATTCTAAACAGTACTACTATTACGTTAACAGGCGTAGTTGGAACTAGTGCAGTTGGTAATGTTACCGCACCAACAGGAGAAGAAGCTGCTTTAACAACCGTATTATTAACTAGTACTGTAGGTACTGTTCTAAATAGTACTACTATTACGTTAACAGGTGTAGTAGGTACTAGTGCAGTTGGTAATATATCATTTACAGAATCAGGTTCTGTTGGATTAATTGGGGTAGAATCGATTAGTGTTGTAGGTAGTGTTATTAATACTCCTACTGTATTATTAATATCTGTATTAGCTACTAGTGCAGTTGATACTCTTGACAAAACTAATGATATAGATCTCATAGGAGTTGTAGGAACTAGTAGTGAAGGTATTGTTCTAAATAGTACTATTATAACATTAACAGGTGTATTAGCTACAAGTGCTGAAGGTACTGTTTCTTTCACTGAATCGGGTACAGTAGTATTAACAGGGGTAGTATCCATAAGTGCAGTAGATACTCTTGATAAAACTAATGATGTAAATCTTACAGGTATCATTGGTACTAGTGCTGTTGGTACTATAAGTACAGATAATGTTCAAGATCTTATAAGTGTAGTAGGTACTAGTGAGGTAGGTACTGTTCTAAATAGTACTATCATAACGTTAACAGGGGTTGTAGGTACTAGTACTGTAGGCACTGTTATAACAGATATTGAATTAACAAATGTAGTTGGAACTAGTGCAGTTGGTTCTGTTCTAAATAGTACTACTATAACATTAATAGGTGTAGAATCTACTAGTACTGTTGGTACTCTTGATAATATTAACGATATAAGTCTAACAGGAGTTGTAGCTACTAGTGCTATAGATACTGTTCTAAATAGTACTACCATAACGTTAATAGGTGTAGTAAGTACTAGCGCGGTTGGAACTATTGAATTTATAGAATCAGGTACTGTAGTATTAACTGGTGTAATAGCAACTAGTGCTGTAGGTAGTCTTCTAAATAGTACTACTATAACGTTAACAGGTGTAGTAGGCACTAGTGCAGCTGGTAATATTTCGTTTACTGAGTCAGGTTCTATTGGATTAATAAACGTAGTTGGTACTAGTGCAGTTGGTTCTGTTCTAAATAGTACTACTATAACATTAACAGGTGTAGAAGCTACTAGTGCTGTCGGTACTGTTACTGTAAGTTCAAATGTAACTGTTGTTATTACTGGAGTAGAATTAACTAGTACAGTTGGAACTGTTGGTAAAATAAATGACAGTACAGTAGTTATAACGGGAATAGAGTTAACTAATGTTGTTGGAGACATAGTATCTAGTAGTGCAGGTACGAGGCCTATAATAAATCCAGATGCTACAGGTTTCCAAGATAGCGAAATTATAGTTGTTGATAGTATACAACGAGTTAATGAATACACTTATATTTCTGTTGCACAATTTATATTAAATAATAGAACTACTACTACTGATATAGAACCTATTTTAACAGATAAAAAACCTACTGTATTACCTACTGTATTACCTATTATTATAGAAGAAATTGTTCCATTAGAACCAGCAATTATAGAAATTGCTATGGACCTTGCTACTTACGATTATGTTTCTTTTATTAAAAGCTCTCTAAATTCTACTATTAAAACAGATATTATTGATATAGAAAGTAGTATTTTATATGCTGAAGCGTACGCTTTTCTATGTGATGATAAAGAATTAGATTTAAATTGTATTTTACAAATACCCGTAGGTGATGTTAATTCTTACTACGATACTATTAGTTGTTTTACAGGATCTATTAAGTCTAATGTAGAAGTATCTAGTACAGATCCTTGGAGTAAACCTTTAATAGTAATGATGAATGAAATATGGCAAAATATATGATTAGTAAAAATTTTTAATTATTTATTGACAAGTAATATAAACTTTTATATAATAGATTTATGATGTTAAAAATACAGATATGTTCAGACTTGCATTTAGAATTTGACAAAGGTAATGACTTTGTTCCAGAAAGAACGGGAGCTACAGTTCTCGCGCTGCCAGGAGATATTCACACAGGATTTTCAGCTCAAGGTTGGCTTCTTCAAAGATTAAGGGATTACAAACATATTCTTTATCTTCCAGGAAACCATGAGTATTATAATTTTGATTTTGCAGTAATTAATAGAGAATTTCCTACTATTATTAAGCAAATTAATAATGATGCTAGGCATTTGGGCTATCAAGGAACTATAACTTTATTAAACCCCGGAGAAACTATTATTGATGACGTGCGCTTTTTAGGTAGTACTCTTTGGTCTAGCTTTGAAGGTGGAAATTCTGCAATCATGCAAAATGCAATGATGCGAATGAATGATTATAGATTAATTAAAAATAACGGAAGACGTTTTGTCCCTGCTGATGCTCTAATGGCCCATCACAAAGCAGTTGAATACCTAGAAGAGAAACTTAGTGAAAAAGGAAGCTGGAATAAAACAATTGTTCTAACTCATAACGGTCCTAGTTTTAGGAGTGTTCATCCTAAGTTTAAAACTGATCCTAGTTATGCTTTGCTTAATGGAGCTTACTCAACTGATCTACCAGAACTATTAGTAAAAGCTGATATATGGTTCCATGGTCATACTCATGATAGTTATGACTATGTAGAGCAAGGTTGTCGAATTATCTGTAACCCAAGAGGTTACTTTGGTCATGAACTTAATAATAGTTTCAAAGCTGATTTAACTATAGAAGTATAATGCAGTTTGAACCTCCATATTTTGGATATATTTTTGAAACATCAGAAAAGTATGCTGGACCTTATAGATTAGAAACGGAGGAGGGATTAAAAATATTTAAAAAGTTAATGAAAGAAAAAGATGTATTCTATACTATTTCATGTACTTATAAAGAAGAAAATAAATCCCTTCTCCAATTAACAATAGAAAAATAATAAAAATGAGTAAAAAAGAAATATATTTTAGTATAGATATAGAGGCAGACGGTCCTATACCTGGAGCTTATAGCATGTTAAGTTTTGCCGCAGTAGCTTTTGAAGTATTAGATAATCAATACTATCAAATAGATACCTTTTCTGCTAATCTGGAAAGATTAGATGATGCAAAACAGCATCCAGATACAATGACCTTTTGGGCACAAAATAATATGGCGTATGATACTACTCGAATTAATACTGTATCTGCAAAAGTGGCTATGCCTTTATTCGCTACTTGGGTAGCCAAATGTAAAGCTAAAAATAAACCTATCTTTGTTGGGTACCCTGCTGTTTATGATTTTAAATGGATTGATTGGTATTTATATATGTTTGTAGGTAATAACATATTTGGTTTTTCAGCTTTAGATATGAAAAGCTATGCTAATGCACTATTAAAACATAAACACTTTAGTAGTACGGCAAAGAAAACTATGCCTAGAGACTGGTTTTCTGACTTACCACATACACATGTCGCATTAGACGATGCCTTAGAACAAGCACATTTATTCTTTAGTATGAGAGCATCTAATTTAAAAATAGAGGGAGAATAAAGCCGTAAGGCTATAGGAGGATTATAATTATGGGTAGAGCAGTAAATAGTGCTAATACAGCAGCTATGCTGGTTCAATTAAATCAGGCAAATAATGCTTCAAATCTTACTTTTTATGCTAATCAAACTCTGATTGCAATTAATGCTAAGGCAGATTCTGATCGTACGCATCATGATCAAAAATTCGTGTACAGAGTTTGGAATTGGCACCTTAATTTATTAGCAGGTCCATTAGCCGATCTTAATAGTTAAAAACAATGGAAGAACCTACTCCGAATCAAATCTTAACTGATGTTCAAAAGTGTGAGTTACTAGAATCTCAGTTAGAAGAAAGAGAAAGAGTTATTCTACTATTAGATGATAAGAATAAGAAGATAGAAAAACAACTTATAGCTGCTGGCTGTGAGGTTGTTGATGCTATGAGTTTAGAATTCAGTATTATTAATCTAAAGGCTAACAAATTAGATAAGAAAATACAAGAACTGCTAGACTACTTAACTGAACAAGAAGACATAAATACTACTGTTATTAGGAAGATAAGGAAAATTCTAGAATGAGAATAAGTACTATTGCTTTTGAACACTTATACAAATGTATAACCAATAATGATGAAATTATTGGTTTACGTTTGTATTTAGTACAGAAAGGCTGTTCTGGGTATGCCTTTGATATTACTCAAAGCTTAGACCGACAAAAAAGGGATCATGAAATAGTCACCTATAAACAAGGTAACAAACAGTTTGATATTTTTCTTAATGAAGCGGCCTCTAAACAAGAATCTAATATTATGATAGATTATACAGATGAGAATTTAAATAATTTCTTAGCTGTTAGTATTGGAGCTGATAATAGAGAGTGTGGTTGCGGAGAAAGTTTTTCTATGTAGCTTATAACTTAGAAAGTAGAAGGATGAATTTTAAAGAAGAAATAGAAAAAGATAGAGAATCTTTATATAACGTAAAAAAAGAATTTGATGGGCTTACTATTCCTGAATTGCAAGAGATTTGTGTTCAGGATAGTAAGCCTTATAGTGTTTGTCTATTAAATGTAACAGGTGATTTAAATATTGGTGTCTCTATTAGAACTGCTGCTCTTTTAGGAGCTAGTAAAGTTATAATAGTTGGCAGAAGAAAGTATGATAATAGGTCTACTGTTGGAGCACAACATTATATACCAGTTCATATATATTCTGGACTGAATAAAAATATGGAAATTGATCCTAACGTATTTTTTAAGGCTATGCAAGATCATCAAGTAACACCTATTTTAGTAGAAGAAGGTGGAACTTCTATGGAAAAAGTAAATTGGCCTATTCATTTACGTCATGGATTTACTACTATACATCCTTGTTTAGTATTTGGAAATGAAGGAAGAGGTATTCCAGAAGCTATTAAAGAGAGAATTTGTATAATGACAAGTTTGTCATGTATATTAACAATACCTCAAAAGGGAGTATTACGTTCTTATAATGTATCCGCAACCGTTGCTATGACGTGTTACGAACTATGTAGACAAATGGACTGGTTATAATTTCATTTTACAAGGACCACGATACAATTTACAGACATTTTTTCTTTGCTTTCAGAATAAATTTCTCGTATAATATAAAAATAATGAGAGAGAAAAGTAATTTTCTTTCTTATTGAGGAAATTTAAAGAATTTGGACTGGATATTACCTGATAAATATAAAACATTATATTATAATTCAGAAACTTTAAAAAATAGAATAGATTGTATAAATTTATATAGAACTAATTTAAAAGAAGAACTTACACATCTTGGATTAGTTAGACGAAGATTTAAACAATTAGAGAAGTGTTGGTATAATAAAAGACGTTCTAAAATCATTAGAATAAAACTTATACTAGATTCGATAATATATTTATTAATAGAAGAATCTTTAGAAGAACAACATAAATTAATAAATCCGAAAAAAAATAAATTAAATATATCAGAATATAGATACTTATGTTCTTTTAAATTATCTGAAATACCTTTAAATAAAGTAAAAGGTTTTAACCAATTAATTAAATATGGTTTTTATAATAAAGATAATAATTATAATGGAATAGTAAAAGATCATAGAATCTCTATTAAGTATGGGTATGATAATAATATAAACCCTATCATTATTGGACACCCTGCTAATTGTGAGTTTTTATTATTCCAAGATAATTTAAGAAAAAGTTTTTCATGTTCAATAGATTTAACTAGTTTAATTAATATTATTGACAAATGGAATTAAGGTTGCTTGAACCTATAAGATGTTGTAAAATATACGAAAGAGAGAATATCCTATTAACTCTCACCTGAAATATGGAAAAGCAAGCAAGCTGGCAAATCGTCTCTGAAAGGAGAGCTTCGAGTTGACCTCGGAGATACGCTAGAAAATTGAATTAAGGTTTCATCGAATAATTCCTTGGCTTAACAGTATGGGAAGAAGATGATTAGCAATTACGCCTTAATATGCAAATCAATATATAGTATATGGTTAAGCAGTAGTCGGGTGTTCCGAAAGGGCACAACAGTGTGAGCTTCACAAGCAAGCGCGATAAATGGCAGAATGATAGAGATTGTCAGTATTCCTGGCAGTATCTTGAAATTTCGTGCGGTATCCGGTAGGAGAAACACATTCGGTGGGTTGCATTTAGCTTCCCAAAAAGGGGCTGACCAACGGGTCGGCTCATCGAGATAGGTTAACTTTGTATATAGTTCAAATGGTAGAACAATTCGCTGAAAACGAATAATTATAGGTTCAATTCCTATTATACAGTTCATAATAAGACTGAAAAAGCAAAGTCCGACCCGGTATGTTGATGAAAATAATCTAATTCCTTACACTTCGGTGAATAAGGAGTCATGAAGCTCGCAAGGCGGATTGATTTAATACGAAATTGCACGGCAAATTTAGCGATTTCTTACTGCTCATAAGGCAGACGGTAAATGAAGTATTGAGTATTTGGCATATGACACTAGAAAAGCTACTAGTATAAAAAAGCGATTATGTTGCTCTAGTTACTTGGTAACTGGATAAGAAAAGAACCCCGTCAGCAAAATGAGGGATAATGTTTCTAAAGGAGTGACACGAGAAGGCATAGTCTCAGTCTAATCATAAAGAATGAAGTCATAGGTTCGCCTATAGGCTTTATTTTTTTGCCTTATACCTAGAGCAAAACTTATAAAATTTTATTGGTCGGAGGGTTATCTCTTATATATAATATTAATATGGAATTGAAGTCTTTTTACTCTACAAAACTTAAAAAGTTTACTATATTTGCTGGAGCTATTATAGCTTTTGGTGGAGTAGTAACTGTATTAGATCAATTTAAAGTTCGTCCTGTACTATCTTTTGAATTACACACAGTGGCTCAGAAAGTTGTTGGATTAGAATTACAAGATTTATATACTCTACAAGGTACTATAGAACAAAGAATATATGACGTTCAAGAGGATTGGGAAAAAGGGGATGCGGATAGAAAAAACAGAGCCTCGAAAAGAAAAATAGAATTAGAATTACAAAGAGATAGATTAGAAAGGTCTATTAAACAAAAAGAGAGCGAAATTAAATGAAGTTTAGCAACGTCACATTGGCCAAACTCTCTCAGGCCGCATACTCCGACCCCCCTACATTCGAGGCTGCCGGCACGCAATGTGTTCGCACCACCATCGACGGTAATGTGGTTTACGCTTTCCGGGGGACGGAGTTCGATTATAAGGACATTCTACGCGATATTCGGACAGTCCCGTGGTGGGATTCTAAGATCGGCTGGTGTCACCGTGGCTTCCTGATGGGCGTGCGTGCCGTCTGGGATGACCTGTTTACAAGTGTACAACGGGATATCGATGCAGGACTAAATGTCTGGTTCACCGGTCACTCGCTCGGCGGCGCGCTGGCTCAGATTGCAGCAGCTCTATGCATCGCGAATGGCTGCATCCCAGAGGGCGTAGAGGTTTTCGGCTCGCCCCGCCCCGGCTTTGCCAAGCTGCACAAGATACTTGCGCGCACCACTAAATGTTATCGACGCGGCAAGGACATTGTTCCGACCGTTCCCCACCGGCTGTTCGGTTTTCGCAACCTCCCTTGGATCGGCCTTGGAAGGCCTCGAAACGGTTTCCTCGATCACCAAATCGCGGGATATGTAGAGGATATATCATGAAAGCTACGATCATCGCGCTGGCCTTGCTGTTGGGCGGCTGTACTTCCTCGGACTGGATCTCAGTCAAACAGGTCGGTCAGCAGATGTTCGTTCGCAGCCTAGCGGCCCAGCGCGCGCATACGGACTTGGAGCAGCGCGTCATCTCGCTGACGGTGGAGTCGTTTTTGAGTGAAGCGCGCGACCTTGAGCGGCAAGACAAGTTCCAAGCAAGCCGCGAGGTTTACACTGCGCTGTTGATGTTCCTGCGTGAGTCCAGACCCGAACTGGTAACTGAGATCATCATACGAAAAAAGCGAGAACTGTGGCGCGAATAGAGCTGGTTTAGTATAGAATAATTATATCCTATGATAAAAATTATCAAGCATGGAAGAGTTTATTCTTTTCCATGCTTTTTAAGTTAACACTAAGTAAAGTAAAAAATAACTTGATAAAAGAGTAAAATTTCGATATAATAATAGTAAGATCGAATAGAAAGGGTTTTTGATGGCTAAGAAAAAGAAAACTACTATTAAGTACGTTTCCAAAGGGCAACGTCCTAATGTTTCTAGAGATATTCTAAAAGATGTAAGACGTAATAGAATAATGACTCCAGAAAGAATGTTGCAAAGCCAAGCATCGAAAGATTCTATTGCTTTTAGACAACATAAAACAGTTAGAGAAATAGAACTGTTTAAGAAATATAGAAAACATCAAGAGACGGTAGTAGCAGCTAAGTTTCTTATGAATAAGTTTGCATGTTGTGGGTTAAATTGGGGAGCAGCAATTCAAGCTATACTTACAGGGTATGAAGGATCATTAGCTAGAAAATGGAATCCTATTTTAAGAAACTGGAACAAAGAACAAGAGAAAGCACAGCGTAGTTTATTTGGACAAAGTATCTAAATGGAATATAGGGATTTACCTATCTGTCAAAAAATGGTAAATGAATGGAACAAAATGTTTCAACCCTTAACTTGTGGTATAGACTCTACACATTACCTACAAGTACTAAATGGTAAAGTAAAATGTATGGATTGTGATTATACAGAACCAGATTTACCGGATATGGTAAAGCATTACTATTATATTACATTGGTTAGAGAAGGCAAGATAGGGGCGGGAAACTCAGGTGTATGAAACATCAAATGAAACAATGTGCGCTTAAGCGCAATGGTTTTCTAGATCGAGAGTGGCATTGCTGTGAGTGTGGTTGGCCTACGCGATCCTGTTTAGAAACATGGCCCGAGCTTAGGATAAATGAGACGACAGCAAGTGCACCTAAATGTGGCGATGATGCTGCACCCTATCTTATATGTTTAGGAACTTTAACGTGAAACAATATGTAATCAGGGAAGTTCGTAAGGATATTTTTGAGGTGGTGGTATTTGAAAATGCCAGCCACCCTAATGCTGTCTATGAAGTAGATCGTAATCGACAAAATTACTTTGCTTGTACCTGCCCTGGCTATCGCTGGCAACGAGATAAAACACAACATAAGCATGTTCTTTTAGTTAAGTTCTGGATAGAAAATTTAGATAAAGAACCTGGTTTTCTGATGTGGTTTGACGGAGAAGACATTGAATATGCTCAGATGTTTACTTCTTGGGGCAATTTATTGAATGAGTGTGCAGCGTAAGCGAAACAGAAAAAAGAAACGATCTGCCAAACAAGGTTCTTGTTGGTGTACTAATTGTGATCGTTGTATAGTACGTATTGGGCAAAAGTGCCCAGTATGTAATGCTCTTGTAGGCCAAAAACGTGATAAGAAACCAGCTCCAGAAATTAACTTATAATAGAAAGAACAACATGCAACAACACTATGTAACATTTTATAGTCCTGGTACTTTTGTGTCAGAAGAAAATGTAGTAGCTATAGATTCTTGGAATGTAAATGAAGCTATTGCAATGGCTAGGACTATATTACAACGATACAATGCAACTCCTTATGGATTTAAATTTACTACTAGATCACGTAAGGACGATGAATTAGATAGCAAAACTACTGATCATAGTCCTATATATTATTTAGGTGGTACTATAGAAACTGTAGAAGAAATCGAAGCCAGAAATGATCCTAAAGAAAGAATACTATTATCTAACATGAAGAATAATGGTTATGATAAGGTTATAGTTAATACTAATTCTTGGAAATTTACAGGGTTTCTTAGAGAAGATGATATAGTATTAGATTTTGTTCCGGAAACTGTTTCAGAATAAAATTTTTCCTTGGCTACGACAGTAGCTTTCTAATTTTTATTTTCGATAAATTGCGTCTTGTTTTTCTTTACGTAAGGAAGTCGATACTTATACAACATAACGGATTTTAAATGATTTCTCAAATCGACAAAGATATAATTACAAATTTGCTTGCACATCCTGATCTACGAGACCGACAAGGCATGGATCAGCGTGTATATGCTCGTATCTCTTATAAAAAGAATGGAGTGTATGGGTGGAATTGTAATAAAACTCACCCATTACAGGCAAAATTTGCTAAATATCTACGACCTGAAGCAATAGAATTACATGCAGAAATGGACGCTATTGTAAGAAGTGTTCGTATTTTTGGAACAGATTGGTTAGAAAATACTACTTTATATGTAGTAAGATTAAAAAGACCTGGTCCTAATATAGATGAATGGGTTACTGGTCTTGCTAAGCCTTGTGAAATTTGCATGGCAGCGATTGAAGCTTTTGATATTAACCGAGTAGTGTACACTATAGATAAAGAAGGAATTAGGGAACTAATAAGATGAGTAAAGTATTAATCAGTTTTAGTAAAGACTGGGCTGATGAATTTGATGTTTATGGTTTTAAAGTTTATGATTGGGTAGAGTGGTATCGACTCGAAACTGCTTTAAGAGTTATAGGAGATAAATATATAGGTTGGTACTTCGGTACTAATGAAGGTTGGGACGATGATACAATTAATATGCATTTAGATGATTTTGATATCACTGACCTTTCTGACACAGATGCTATGGTATTAAAAAATCTTTTTGATAATGAGTTTGGTAACTTTCCTTGCTTAGAGGATTGGTTAACAGGTTGTACAGAAGAAGCGGAAGAAGAGTAATGATTATATTTAGTTTTATGATAACAGTATTATGCGTTTTATTAGTTGAAGTTGTGTGTGTATTAACTTACATGGGTTATCAACTAGATAAAGAATATAGTAAGATAGATCCTGGTTGGCCGGGTCCTATCTAATGGATATAATTTGGGGTGGATTATTAGTTGTAGCTCTTATAGCTTTGGTGTATATTCCAGTAGCACATGTAGTGAAAGGGTGGTTTAGTAGTAAATGACTTGTATAGTAGGTTTAGTAGATGATGATAAAGTTTACTTAGGAGCAGATAGTTTTATAGGTAGTTGTCATAGTTGGAAAGACAACGGGGGACATAAATTGTTTAGATTAAAAGATGATTTTATTATTGGTTGTACTTCTAGTTATCGAATGATTGATCTTTTAACTTATAAGCTACATGAGTGGGATGGTTTACATTTAGTACCAAACCCTGTGGAGTGGATGAAAACTGTTTTTATAAATAAAGTAAAAGATTTATTTAAAGACGAAGGATTTGCTGTAGTAGAAAATAATGTAGAAGAAGGTGGTTTCTTTTTGGTTGGATTTCGTGGAAAGTTATTTGCAATAGCTAGTGATTATTGTGTAATTGATCAAACTCGGACAGGAGAGGCTATGGGTTCTGGAAATGATGCAGCATTAGGTTCTTTATATACTACTAAAAATTGGCGTATGAAACCAGAAAATAGAGTAAGAATAGCTTTAGAAGCTGCGGAAGCAGTAGTTCCTACAGTACGTAGACCTTTTAATATAGAAATATTATAATGATAGAATATATTGAAGGAAATTTACTTTTTACTGATTGCGATATAATTGCACATGGGTGTAATGCTCAAGGGGTAATGGGTTCAGGAGTAGCTAAACAAATTAAGCTTCGTCATCCAATAGCTTATCAACTTTATCATAAGTACTGTAAAGTAAATAAGAATATTGTTGGAAAAATACTATTCTGTCACAGTAATTTAAAAATAATTGCTAACTGTATCACTCAAAATTACTATGGACGAGATGGTAAACGTTATGTAGATTATATCGCTGTTAGAGAATGTATGAGAAAACTTAGAACTTATTGTTTTGCTGCAGGACGTTATGAAGTAGCTATGCCTAAGATCGGAGCAGGATTAGGTATGGGTGATTGGGAAATCATCAAAGAAATTATTGAAGAAGAACTAAAAGATATACATGTAAAAGTGTATATATGGAACGGTGATGAACGAAATGCTTGAGAACGTGGCGAAGGCTATTTGCCGGGTTCGCGCGAACAAATACAGTGTTGACGATGAAACCGAGATTGTGCGGAATACCTGTAAATACCGGCCAGAGGCCCTAGCTGCCATAGCCGCCATGCGCGAGCCAACTAGGGCAATGCTTGATGCGGGCACGGCCGCTGCTAGTCTCTATACTACAGACACGTTTAAAGCATCATTATCTTTTCAAGCCATGATCGACGAAGCGTTGAAAGATAGGCGATGAGAAAACTGCTAGAAAGACTAATTAGAAATCCGTGTGAACATACTTGGATAGAATATACAATTCCTGTTTTACATGAAACGGAATTTATTATGAGTGTAATAGGACATACTACACACGAAGTGTGTTCGGATTGTAACGTAAAGAAAGAAATTAATGAACAAAGAACATAAAATACCAAGTTATTTACCTACATTGGAGATACTAAAGATTCTTCAAAGGAATTATGGAAAAGAAACAGCCGCGTATATTAGACAAACAAGAGAATCATTAGATGAAATATATAAAGAATTTTTTGATGCCGTAGGTGAAGAAGTTAAATGTATTCATTGGCTACAATATACTCCTTATGAAATAGAATCTTCTTTTTATGCTACTGATCCTACTTTTCTAACTTGTACTTGGCAAGAGTATCAAGAAAAACTTGATACAGAAGAAGAAGGATGGGATGAATACATAGAGGATTGTCCTGCAGCTTTACCTGTTCCTTATGGTTTGAAAGAAGAAGAGTTATCTCCTTTACAAAATATTTGTAATGACTTTACAGATATTCAACAAGGAATGGGTGATATATTAGATAAAATTTATGGCGATAGTAGTGAAGTTATTATTGAACCAGGAAAGATAACAACAGAAGATTATTATCATGAGTAAAAAACATGGAATATAGATTATATATTGTAATACGGTCTGATGAAATCAGGACTTTAAGAAACGGTGGATGTTGTGGAGCACAATCTTCTCATGCTACTTCTGAATTTGAACAGTGGTATCAAAATAGTGGGGATACTACTTTATTAACAGATGAGGCCGTAGATAATTGGAGAGGGACTAGAAAATTTGGTACTACTATTATTTTATCTGGTACTTTAGAAGATTTTAATGAGTTAGCCTTGAGATTACAAAGTTGGAATGACCGTACAGTAAACTTACATTATGGTTATGGATATGTAGTAGATGAAGAGTTTCAAGTACCTGATGGTAATATAGTACATACTGTTCCTGATGTAATTACTGCTTTTTGGTACTTTGTACCTGTAGAATTTCAGGAAGATAGATTAAAGATTATAAACGATAGCGTAAAAGATTATAGGGAACTATCCTTATACAAATAAAACGATAGACGTTTTATTAATACAATAAACAAGGGAGTCTTGTTATGGAGCTTTTATGTTTAATGAAAATAATTTTAAACAATTTATAAAAACTAAAATTAAATGGATGGGAGATAGAAAAGCATCTATTCAAGAAGATGATTTGCTTAATGCTATGTGTATATTTACACAATCTTTACCTATTTCTTTAAATAAAAAATCAAGCAGTTGTAATACTTTATTAGGTAAAATATTTCAATTAACAAATAAACCAACTTGTATACAGTATAATCATTACTTTTTATATTTATTTAAGTATAAATGGTGTAGTCGTAAAAAACATATAGAACATATAAATAATTTTGGTAAATGTAAAACACGTTGGAATAACCTAGATGATACTTGTTATAACTGTAGAATAAATAAAAGACAGAATTCTTTTGAACAGCGTAAAGAATATAATGAAAATTATAGAAAGAATAACAGAGAATATTTTGCTAATCAACAAGCTAAAAGAAGAGCAGCTAAATTAAATGCTACACTTACTTGGTTAACTAAACAAGATTTGATAGAGATTGAAGATGTGTATTATCAATCTCAAGAATATACTAGATTATTAAATGAAGAATATCAAGTAGATCATATAGTACCATTACAAGGAAAAAATGTTTGTGGACTACATGTTCCTTGGAATCTACAGATATTAACAACTACTGAAAACATAAAGAAAAGTAATAGATTGATAGACAATCTATAAATATTATAATAAAGGAATTTTATTATGTCGCATAATTACATACCGTCTTTACAGACAAAACAATCTAAAATACTTACATTAGATAACGAATTTAAAACTAATACCGAAAAGAAAAAATATGATATTCTTGTATTCATAGGGAGATTTCAGATTTTTCATAATGGGCATAAAACTGTGGTAGATAGAGCATTAGAATTTTCTGATCGACTATTAATACTAGTTGGTTCTTCTAATGTAGCTCGTTCTCTAAGAAACCCTTTTACTTTTGAGGAACGAGAAGAAATGATTATGAGTAATTATCCTGATTATCAGGGTAGAATTACTATTCGTCCACTTGATGATATGACTTATAGTGATGCTAGATGGATTGCTCAAGTACAACGAACAGTAAAAAAGGAAGTTCTATTATTAATTCCAGGTAATACTAAAAATGTATACCTTGCCGGTCTTAATGATATAAATCTTGGTCTAATAGGTTGTGGTAAAGATTCTACTTCATACTATCTAAAGTTATTTCCTGATTGGAATAACATAAATGTAGTTGAACAACCACAGATTAATGCTACTGATATACGAAATGGGTATTTTGATATATCACATGCATATACTCTTGCAGAACAATATCCTTATCTACCTACTGGAACTGCAAAATTTTTGTTTGACTTTCAAAAAACAAAAGCGTATACTGATTTAGTAGTAGAATCTGATTTTATATATGCGTATAAAGATAGTGTACTTAAGTATCCTCGAATTGAGCATACAGTAGATGCTGTAGTTATTCAATCCGGTCATATATTATTAATTCGTAGAAGAGCTGTTCCTGGAAAAGGATTATGGGCTCTTCCAGGTGGCTTCGTTAATGTAGATGAAACATTACTAGACGCTATGATTAGAGAACTAAGAGAAGAAACTAAAATCAAAGTTCCAGAAGCCGTTTTACGTGGTTCTATTAATAAGATTTATACATACGATGACCCTAATAGATCAGCAAGAGGAAGATTAATAACACAAGCTTATCTAATTAGACTGCCAGATCAGTTAGAACTTCCTAAAGTAAAAGGCAGTGACGATGCGGACAAGGCTCGATGGGTATCCTTAGCTAATCTAAATCCCAAAGAGATGTTTGAAGACCATTACTTTATCATTCAACATATGATCTAGTAGTGTAAAGACTCAGAGATAGACTCAGAGCAAATATATAATAACAAAGGAGTTTTGTTATGTTTGATAATATGTTACTTACAACCGACTCGTATAAGGCGGGTCACTTTCTACAATATCCACCAGGGGCAGAGCAGGTTAGCTCTTATATAGAATCCCGTGGGGGTAAATGGAAACATACTGTGTTTTTTGGACTACAAATGTTTCTTAAAGAGTACTTGTCCAAACCTATCACTCAAGAAATGATTGATGAGGCAGAAGGTTTTTGGAAAGCCCATGGAGAACCATTCAACCGAGAAGGTTGGATGCATATTCTTAATAAACATGGAGGCTATCTGCCAATACAAATTCAGGCAATTCCTGAAGGTACTGTGTTACCAGTACGTAATGTACTAGTACAGGCTATGAATACTGATCCTAAGGTTCCTTGGTTAACAAGTTACTTAGAAACATCACTACTACGAGCTGTTTGGTATCCTACTACTGTAGCTACTAATAGTTTTATGTGTAAAAAAGTTATCTATGGGGCTCTTAAACAAACCTCAGACGATCCTGATGCAGAAATTAGTTTTAAACTTCATGACTTTGGAGCTAGAGGTTGCACTAGTAAAGAGGCAGCTGCTATTGGCGGAGCATCTCATCTAGTTAACTTCTTAGGGACGGATACTGTTGAAGGAGTTATAGCAGCTAGAAAATATTATGGTGAAGAGATGGCAGGATTTTCTATTCCTGCAGCAGAGCATAGTACTATTACTGCTTGGGGCGGTCCTGATGAGGAAATTCATGCCTTTCGTAATATGATTACTCAGTTTGCTAAGCCAGGAAGTTTAGTAGCAGTAGTATCGGATAGTTATGATATCTATAATGCATGTCTTAACCATTGGGGCACTGAACTTAAAGAGGAAGCCATTGATAGTGGAGCTACTATTATAGTTAGACCTGATTCAGGAGATCCTACTATAGTTCCTATTGAGTGTATTAAAATGTTAATGGATAAGGTAGGTTTTACTGTTAATGCTAAAGGCTATAAAGTTCTTCCTGATAGTTTTCGTGTAATTCAGGGTGATGGAATCACCATTGAAAGTATCGAAGTTATACTTGCTAATATGAAAGATGTAGGTCTTAGTGCTAGCAATATTGCTTTTGGTCAAGGAGCAGGTTTGCTTCAAAAATTAGACAGAGATACTTTAGAATTTGCTATGAAGGCTAGTGCTATTAAGGTTAGAGGACATTGGAGAGATGTTTATAAACAACCTATTACAGACACAGGTAAAATTAGTAAAAAAGGTAGACTTGCTTTAAGAAATGGTGGAGAGTGGGGTACTACTAATCACTATGAAACAGTAAGAGAAATGGAATGTCCTGTTCAACATAATGTTCTACAAACAGTTTTTAAAAATGGTAAAATTCTAAAAACTACTGACTTCTCTGAGGTCAGAGAAAGAGCACAGAAAGGACTTCGCCAACAAATATAAATGCCTAATCTAATTGATACTTATACTGATACTGATGATGTAGTATGGTATTATGTAGAGAGCTTGCCAGTTAACTATCCTAAGAACGTCAATTATCTTCATTTAAAATGTATAGTTTGTAGTAAACTTTATATAGAAGAAGATTTTCAGACAGTTTTATGGGGTTATTGTGCTGGCGAGCCTCTTTATTTTATAGATACTATTATGAAAAAACCTATAGTGTTCCTTGAAGAAGACAAACCTTTCTGTAGTCCTGAATGTAAACTTACTAACTACACAAATACAAATAAAATATAGATTTTTCTTGACTGAACCACTATTTTTATATATAATAAATATAACATTGAATAACAGAGGGCAATAAAACGTGAGCAAAACTCAAAATTACACAGAAGAAGAAACACAATTAGCAATAGGAATGTATGAAAAAGGTGGTAATGAATCTATCACTAATATAGCAGAGAAATTAAATAAAAGTATTAACTCTGTTAGAGCCAAACTAGTAAGAGAAAAAGTGTATGTGGCACCAGATAAACCACTAAAGATGAGAAAAAATGGTCCTTCTAAGAAAGAAATAATTAGAGAATTAGAAACATTAGGATTAAGCCCAGACGGATTAGATGGGGCAACTAAAATAGCACTAAACAATATCAGAACTTTAATAGAAGAATTGAAAGAAGATGCAAACTAAAAAATTATACGCAGTAGGAGGAACTCCTGAGGTTCTATTTAATACTTTAGAAAGACTTGACTTTGAAGGAGGTCAGGAATTTCTAGATCATTTTACTATGGTAATTATAAGGAACTATGCCTTTATGTATTACATATTTAATCCTGCTGAGGATGATAATTCTTATTTAGATTTTGAAAATCTTATTGATAAGTTATCAGATAATATTTCTTGGAGAACAATTACTATTAGTGATAATAAAGATTTAGATAATGATATTTTTAATGAGGGAATACTTGACGATGAAACTCCTGATATGAACTTACTAGAAATATTCTATGTAGAAAGAGATATTCGTCATTCTTTTTAATTTTTTAGTTGACAAGACCTAAAATTATTGGTATGATAATAGAATGAAATTGGAGCTGTTAGTCCATAATGACATTAGACTTAGAGAGCGATGTAGTTACGTCAATTATAAAAATCCAGAATTGGATTTATTAGACACAACACATAGTATGTTTCAACTTATGATAGAAAAAGGCGGTATCGGGTTAGCAGCTCCACAAGTTGGTATTTTTCAAAGATTTTTTGTGCTTAAAGTTAATGACGCTCCTTTTGTATGTATAAATCCTGAGATTATTAAATTTAGTAAAATTACTAAAGTAGCAACAGAAGGATGTTTATCCTTTCCAGATAGTTATTTAAATATAGAAAGACCGTTTGCTATTAGAGCAAAGTTTAGAACTTTAGAAGGCGAAGCTAAAATGATAGTGTTAAAAGATTTATTCGCCAGAGCGTTTCAACATGAGTATGATCATTTAGAAGGCATACTATTCACAGATAAATTATGATAGAAGCAATTCCAATTAGAGCAGCAAAACAAATAGCCCGTAAATATGACTATGATCAAGTTATAATAATTGCTAGAAAAGTTAGAACAGAAAATGATTTGGGTGGTGAGTCTGTTACAACCTATGGAAAAGGTACAATACATTGTGATATAGCAGCTAGGATTGGAGATTTTTTTAAATATAAAATTATGAAATGGGATAACGGTATAGATCGAGTCACCGGATCCTAACGGGGTGTAGCTCAGTCAGGTCAGAGCGTCGCGTTTGGGACGCGAAAGTCGCAGGTTCGAATCCTGCTACCCCGACCAACAAGGGTGTATAGTTTAGAGGCTAAAACATCTGCGTGACATGCAGAAGATCATAGGTTCGAGTCCTATTACCCCCACCAAAGAAAGGATTAAAGATGATTAAGGTACTTTGGGCTACACCCGAAGAAGAAAAGATAAAACCCATTAGAGATATGTACCTTGAGACAGGATACTCTGGTATGCATGTGCCTACTTTTTGGGAAAAAATTGAAGATAAATATGAAGATATAAGGGAGAATTTTGCTTCTTGGTGGAATCGGCAACACATCTGACTCTGAATCAGAAGATTCTAGGTTCGAACCCTAGAGAGGCAACCAATTCAATATGTTAAAAGATACTATTTTAGGTTTAGCACTATCTTTATTTGTTGTTTCTTCTGTTGTTGCAGCAGAACCTTTTAAATTAAATTATGAGAATGTTCCTGATTATATAACCTTTATAATACCGGGGGTATTAGCTTGTACTAATAAAAAAGATGCTATTATTATATTAAAACATGTTAGAGATGAAGAATTAGATAAAGCTGAGTTAGAATACTATAGAGCAAATCAAAATAAAGAAGATGGTTATTGTGTACAAGTTCCTTCTTCTTTTGTTACTTTTATGCAAGAAATAGATTATAATTATAATGTAGCTCAGATTAAAATATTAAATCCAGGAGCTTCTATGTTTTCGGATTGGTGGATTTCTTATTCACCATTTATAGGTGAGGATACTATATTAGATTCAAAATATACTTTTTTAACGTACTCTGAATTTACACAATTAATAGAAGAAGCAATAGAAGAAGTAGAGAATGCAAAGCCTCCTCTGGAAATTCCCGAGTCTCGGGAGTAACTAAATTACTTTAAAAAGGTAAGACTTTGTCTTACTTAAATAATTTTAGGACTAGTTTAGGGTAAGAAAATTTAAAATTTTACTTGACTCTTATGGAAAAATGAAATATAATTAGAGAATGGAAATTAGAAATATATATCAAGAAAAAAAGTCATGGATTAGTGACTGGAGCCTGTTAAATACAGGACCCCCAGGAGTATAAGAGTGCACAAAACAGGTATATAAACTGATAAATGGCACTCATTGAGTGCCATTTTATCTTTCGGGGAGTGCTAATAAGAATAAGATGGTTCTATTGCTTGGCTGTAAACCAAGTCCCGTTCGGGCAGGAGGTTCGATTCCGTCCATTCCCCACCACATAAGGTTCTCTCGTCTAATTGGTTAAGGCCCTCGCCCGATGAGCGAGTTAGTCTGGGTTCGAGTCCCAGGGGAACCACCAAATTACTGGGTTACAAATGACAAAAATAGAACTCATTAGGTACAGCGCTCAAGATATTATTGACGTTTTAACTTTTGATATACCACAAGAAGAAATTATGAAAGTTGTAGAGCAGCGAGCTTCTATGATAATGCGTGCTGCTACTGGAGAATTAAAGATATAAGTCGGTATCGTCTAGTTAGGTAAGGATCTTACTTTCTCAAAGTAAAGACAAGGGTTCAAATCCCTTTATCGACACCAACCATAAAAATGGAAACTGATTATCATACTAAGAAACAATTAATACCACTACAAGGAATAGAAGTTTCTGGATTACATGTGTTATATAATTTACAATACCTATCTACAGAAGAAAATTTAAGTAAAGGCAATAAAATAATATGATTTACGCAAGAGATTTACCTTCCAAGAGAATGTAGCCTATATAG
>SDBT01003521.1_pt1 | contig 27022 bp, 27 predicted proteins | sample 2277101 | NCBI WGS metagenome assembly SDBT01 (sample SAMN10404973, study PRJNA504765) | marine sediment metagenome | isolation source: marine sediment core GS10_PC15, 103 cmbsf | place: Arctic Ocean: Southern Knipovich Ridge | collected 2010 | reverse complement strand
GGCTGTTGGACAGTTGGCTGGCAAAATAGATGGAATAAAAATTATCGCACAAAGGTTCTTAAATTGGCGAAATAGGCCAGTTGGAGGATTTCCAAATGCGTGTGCTATGTTGTCTCGCATGACCGGATGGCACGACCATAGATTAAAATTGCTGCACAACGGAGGTTGGTGCCACGAACCTTATGCGACTTCAATTTTTGACAATAGATTGAAAACTTGTAATTTCAATGTGTATAAGGATGGGTATATAATACATCTTGGTGCTGGCATGTTGAGAACGGAAAAGCCACACGATTATGCTGGTAATTTTGCTTTCACGAAAGATAAAGACCGTAAATATGGAACTTTAAATTCAGATGGTAGTCTTAAAGATTATTACGCTGGGCATAATTGTATACCGTTTACAACACAGGAATTTATTGAATTATTAAATACTTCATACCAAAATCTAGATTTTAGCATAAGAAAAAATATTGTACAAGGCTGGGATTAAATGATTACTCACAGAGAATTTAACTGGTCATTAACAGAAAGAAAAGTGGTTGTGTTCTCGCCAAACTGGGGACGTGGCGATTATATTAGACACACAGCCCGTATGATTAAAACCTGTGTACCCAGAAAAGATTGGATTGTATTAATTGCCAACGATGGTGTTCACGATGATCTATCTGATCTTGAATCTGATAATGTTGTCTATTTTACTTTTGACCGAGAAGATAAGTCCGAGAGAAACGGATGCTTTATTAGAAATTTTGTCATTAAAAGAGTCAGAAGTCAATTTTTATTCAGCAAAGATCCAGAAATTATCGTTGCTGGTGGCGATTTTATTTCAAACATACTGACGTGTGGACATAGGTTCTATAGACTTGGTAGTCCAGCCTGTAAGGTTAACGAACATGTTACCAAAAAATACATGTCGGGCAAAGCCAATTTAGATAAATGTATCCAAAATTCACGCGCAACACCGGTACAAGCAAATCAACATCAGATAATGCACTTCGGATATTCTATGCCAGTAGACATTTTACAAAATATGCGTGGCTACGACGAAGACTATAGCAACTCACCATATTGTGAAGACCGGGACATATTCTATCGCTTTCGTGCCCAAGGGTTAAATCCTTTCGTAGATCAACATTGTTTTCCTGTTCATCTATGGCATGAAATGAACTTTTATCCCAATACGCCAGACAACAAAAGGAAGTATGAACAATCCCAGGCTATCTTCGCTTCCAAAGATCCTAACAATTTCATTAGGAATACTGGTCCAGAGGTATGGGGCGAAGGCAAAGGGGATATAGGGTGTTTTCATGACTAATGTATTAATTATGGGCTCTGGACGTAGTGGCACATCTATGCTTGCGGGGTCGTTGGCTAACTCTGGCTTCAACATAGGGGGCAAGGGCCACGGACCAAATGAAGGTAACCCAAAAGGATATTTTGAAACTAAAGAAGTTAATGGCATTAACGACAAAATGCTATTCAATGATACTAGAACAACAATAACGTCTGGTAGTCGTCATGGTTGGCTAACTAGGTTTCCAATAGATGGACATCCAAAACAATTAGCCAACACTGAATCTTTAATTAGACAACTAGTGTGGGGACAAAGACCGTTCTGCTTAAAAGATCCAAGATTTTGTTATACTCTTCCAATATGGCGTCCATATCTAATGCATACTGCGTTTATATGTGTATTTAGAAACCCAGCACAAGTAGTATCCAGTATTATGAAAAATTGCGCAACAGCACCATATCTATCTAAAATAGAGATCAATGAAGATATATGCTATGACATATGGATGTGTATGTACAGGCATATAGTTTCGAAACATATGGATCACGGCAGTTGGTTATTTCTAAGTTATGAACAAATTTTAAAAGGGAATGGGCTAGACCAAGTAGAGGGGTTCTTAGAAACAAAGGTTGATAGGGATTTTGTAGATCCCTCACTATGTCGGGAAGAGAAGATTGGTGATTGTCCTAGGCATGTGAGGTATATGTTTAATACCCTTTGTGGTCTAGCAGATTGTGAAAGCGAGAAAATAAATGGCTGATTTTGTTGCTAAAAACATGAAGATAAAAGATATGTCGGGACAAAAATTCGGACGAACCATTGCGGTTAAATATTGTAGAAACAACGATAGGGGAGACGCAATTATGGGAGAACCACCAACGGATAAGTCTCAAATTGATAGAATTAATAACAACGGAAATTATTGCCAAAGTAATTGTAGATGGGCTTCTTCTAAAACAAACAATAGAAATCGCAGAAATAACCACTCATTGATATTCGACGGAAAAACTATGCGTATTTCTGAATGGGCTGAAAGGATTGGAATGTATGCCGATACATTAGAGAGAAGAATATATTTAGGATGGTCAATTGAAAGGTCGTTAACAACCCCCGTAGGATCGAGAAATAAATGATATTTCAATTTCAACCGTACATTAGATTTAAGTATGCCTTCAATACATTTAAAACTATTATGAGGGGAAATCTTGGGCCAGGGAAAGTCGTTAGCAAAATAGAAGCCGAAATCAATAAAATACACAATGTGAAAAATACTGTTTGCACAACCAGTGGAACTATGGCTATATTGATAGCTATAAAAGCATTGAATTTAAGTCAAAATTCTACTATAATTTTCCCCAATTATACATTTTTAGCCGGGGCAAATGCTGCTAGATTTTTAGGATACAACATAGAACTTGTAGATATTTCCGAAGATACTTTGTGCATTAATCCATTCGAATTAGATAGAGCAATAAATAAATCCCCAAAAAACATAAGTTGCGTTATTTTTGTTAATCACAATGGATATTCAGGTAGTGATATATGTGAAATTAGAAAAGTATGCGATAGGCATAAAATACCCATGATAGAAGATTCAGCGCAATGCCTTGGGATTAATAATACGGGAAATACTGGAGATATTGGTATTCTGTCTTTTAGTGTGCCAAAGGCCGGTTGTAGCGGACAGGGAGGGGCGATATTAACTAACAACGATAGTTTAGCCCAAAGATGTAGAAACCTAATAGATCATGGTGGGGATTGGAGAAAAGATAGGTCGCATCAAGACATAGGAGTAAATTTAAGATTTAACGATATATCAGCATCGTATTTATTACTACAACTACGGGATATAGAAAATATCTTACAGAAACGATGGTGGATATGCAATGAATACGACAAACATATACCGATACAGGGATTTCGTCCTGGGGTATATAGTAAAACAACTCCTTGGATGGTCGTCTACAAAAGCAAGTGTGCAGAACAAATTATAGACAATTTAAAACACGACGATATTCAAGCTGTTCAGTATTATAGAGCCATAAGTGATAATATGCCCTATACAACGGATATGGAATATCCCATTGCCCAACGAATGGCCAAAGAATTGATATATCTTCCATCATCATTGAATTTAACAAAAGCACAAATAAAGAGAATTTGCAAGATTATCATCAATACAGAAAGGAAAAATAGATGAAAAAGAAAGCTATAATTTTTGGAATTTCAGGACAAGACGGCTCATATCTGGCTGAATTGCTTTTAGAAAAGGATTATGAAGTTTTTGGATTAATACGTAGGCATAGTGTTAGTGAAAATCAAGATACTCGTATCAATCACCTGTCTGGTATTATAAGCACTTCGTATGGAGATGTATTGGATGAAAATTCGGTCATTAAACTGATTAAGTCGGTAGACCCAGATGAAGTCTATAATTTAGCCGCGCAAAGTCAAGTTGGCGTAAGTTTCGAGGTTCCTAAATTTACCTTGCAAGTAAATGGTATCGGTGCATTTAATATTTTTGAAGCTTGCAGAAGATATGCCTATAAAGCAAGGGTATACATGGCAGCTTCATCTGAGATGTTTGGAAACAACATAGACTCAGATGGCTATCAAAGAGAAACTACCAAAATGGATCCGGTCTCTCCATATGGTTGCGCAAAGTTGATGGCTTATCATATAGCCAAACACTATAGGCGAACATATAAAATGTTCATTAGTAATGGAATTTTAATGAATCATGAATCTCCAAGGCGGGGTTCTAATTTTGTTACACAAAAGGTTGTTAAAACTGCTGTAGAAATTAAGTATGGACTAAAGGACAAATTAATATTAGGAAATTTGGATTCCAAAAGAGATTGGAGTCATGCTAAAGATATGGTTCGCGCAATGCACATGATTCTTCAACACCATGAACCAGGAGATTTTTTGGCTTCCAGTATGGAAACACATTCCATCAGAGATATGTGCGATTATGTTTTCAAAAAACTAGACATGAATTACCAAGATTATGTCGCCCAAGATGATAAATTTTTGAGACCAGAAGAGTTAGATTATTTGTGCGGTGACTCCACAAAAATCAGAGAAACATTTGGTTGGCAACCGGAATACGACTTTGAGAGTTTAATGGACGAGATGATTGATCATTGGATGGAAAAATTAGCGAATACACATTGTTTGGAAATTAAACCATGAGAAAAATATATTCTAAGGTAGAACCCAATTTATTATTACACGTAGTAAATAGGAAGGATGATATAGAAAAACAAAGAAAAGATCTGGTTCCTCCAGATAGATTCTTACAATTGGCTACTATGCAACTTGATAGGGGTAAAACCTTTAAACCACATAAGCATTTATGGCATACAAATACAATGCATGATGACCAAAAGGTAGCTCATGAATCTTGGTGTGTTATCCAGGGAAGAGTTTTAGCTATACTGTACGATATTGATGATACAATTCTAGAAGAAGTAATCTTAGATGCCGGTGATTGTAGTATTACTTGTTCCCAAGCTGGGCATAATTATGAATGTTTGGAAGATAATACGTTAATTTATGAATTTAAATCTGGGCCGTATTTCGGCGTAGAAATAGACAAGGTGTTCCTTGGGGGGTAGTTATATGTCTGAATTTTGGGCAATTATAGTTGTAGCGACTACCGCTATTGTGTTTGTTTCTTTTTTTGGTTATGTTTTGTATGGTGAACTCTATAAAAGGAAAAACAAAAATGATTAAAATATCCGCAGGAAGTGGCAAGCGCAACTTTGGTCCAGAATGGACTCATATAGACGCAGGAGATTATCCCCACCTACATTCTCATGATATAGTCAATCTACCATTCGATGATAACTCATGTGAAATAGTTTATGCTTCTCATGTCTTACCATATTTTGACAGAAGTGAAGCCGAAGATGTATTGGGAGAGTGGAATCGTGTACTAAAGCCCGGTGGAATTGTTCGTATATCAGTATCAGATTTTGAAGTAATATCAAAGCTATATTTTAGTAAACAATATTCATTGGATTCTTTTTTGGGACCAATGTACGGTAAAATACTACCAGATGGATTAGAAAAACCTATATATGAAAAAACTATATATGATTTTGCTAGCCTTAAGGAACTATTAGAAAATCAATGGTTCACGAATGTGCGAAGGTGGGACTGGAGAACAACAGAACACGCCAAGTTCGATGATCATAGTCAGGCTTATCTTCCGCGCATGGACAAGGAACGTGGAACATTAATAAGTTTAAACGTTGAGGCAACAAAGTAATGGCATATATAATATCTAGACCGTTGGGCGGCGCATGTGGTATAGGACACCAATTTTGTACATGGCTACCCGCATGGCTACTATCTCATAAGTATGGTTTAAAATTTGTACATGCCCCATTTTGTGGAGATGTTGTGGCAGTACATGGTGGTTATCCCACTAGGGTATGGGAAAATTTCCTCAATTTTGGTTATAGCGAAATTACAGAAAAGGAATTACCCAAAGATATAGAAAGAATTCATATTCCAAAAATTCCGTGGGAATTAGATTCATGGTACGACACTACCGTTGACCATCCAGGGTTCAAAGACATAATTCTAAAGTACAAAGATAGAGACGTGTTATTAGAATGTGCCAAAGACCAATTCATAGCTATGGATTGGGAATCTTTGAATATACAAAAATTAAGAAATAGATACTGGATGGCTCGTAAAGAAAATCCTATAAAATCAGACTTTCATCATAGAGATATAAACGTAGTTATACATATAAGACGTGCCGACGTTACTGAACATGGTAGATATAAAGTTAGATGGGTTGGCAATGATGTTTATCAACATATAATAGATCAAATCAAAGAATTTTTCGTCAATGAGCCATTACAATTCCATATTTTTAGCGATGCAAAAAGCCCAGATGAATTTAGCTCTATAATTGGCAATGGCAACATTAAATTTAGTTTATGGGGTTCAGATTCATTAATCAGTTTTCACCATATGGCAATGGCAGACATATTGGTAACAGGACAAAGTTCTTTTTCCTCGTTGGCGGGCCACATGTCCACTAAAATTAAATTGGTAAGACCTTGGTCTCCTTTTTGGGATAATTTTCCTAAACAACAATCTTTTATTGAAGTCGAGCAAGATGGTTCATTTAATAAGGAGATGCTATGAGTTCCATAATTCGTGATTTGAAAAAAATAGTAGATGCAAAAAATCCTATAGTCGTTGAGATTGGCTGTTGTGAAGGGTCGGACAGCAAACATTTTTTAAATATCTTTGACGACATACAGTTATTTTGTATTGAGGCGGATCCAAGAAATGCAGATTTATTCAAGAGATTTGTTGGTGATGATCCTAGATGCCAATTATTTCATTTAGCAATATCTGACAAGGATGGTGAAATTACATTTTTCCAAAGCTATGGACCAAGAGACCATTTCATACCGGGAATTGGAAATGTAGAAAGAAGGTCGTCTGGATCAATCAGAAAGCCCAAAGATCATCTACGAAGACATCCGTGGTGTAAATATAATGATGGACTAACAGTTCCGTCATTGACCTTAGATACTTGGTGTAAACAAAATTCTATAGACAGCATTGACTTGATATGGGCAGATGTTAATGGTGCAGAAGTAGATATGATTAATGGTGCCCAAGAAGCTTTGAAATTTACTAGATATATTTATACTGAATTTGGGCCTGATGGTGCAGAACTATTTGAAGGAGGTATCAACAAGAAAACAGTTATGGGAATGTTGCCTGACTTTGAAGAGGTACTGACATATCACAACAATGTTCTAATGAGAAATAAGGAACTTGTGAGTGACTAATCAATATGTAAAACCAATGATATACGATCTTGGTGTTCCTGGCAAAACAGGTGCAATTGGTCATCAATTTAGAAATTGGCTAACTGGATATAAAATTGCAAAACACTACAATTTAACCTTCGCATATATGCCCTTCATAGGAAATCATGTACAAAATCAAATAGATGTTCCAGTAAAACACTGGGAACCATTCCTGAATTTTGGACATAGGGAAGTATACGCCGAAGATCTTCAAGATATGACTATAGTACAATTGCCTAAAAAACCTTGGTCTCAAGCAAGGGTAGATCATCCCGATATTAGAGCAAAAATTAAAATGTATGCAGGAAAACAAAATGTACTTTTCGAATGTCCAGATAATCAATTCATGCCTATTGATTGGGACGTGTTTAGAAACAACAGATTCAAAGCCAATTACTGGAAAAGACGGCAGGAAGATCCCAGAGACACCCCTTTTAATGAAGGTAAAATTTCTATTGCTGTACATATGAGACGAGGGGATGTTACTAAACAAAGATATCCTGACAGATATTTGTCAAATGATTTCTATATAAATGTGTTAACGCAATTAACTGACAATATAAACAATTGTGAGATACATATATTCTCAGAAGGAGATTCCGATAACTTTAAATCACTAATGGGTCTACCTAATATAAAGTTTCACTTAAGTACCGATGTATTTGAAACATTTCACGCTATGGTTGCAGCAGATATTTTTGTTACCGGAATAGGATCCTTCTCTATCTTAGCAGCACATTTATCAAATGGTATGATAATAACGAAACCCTGGAACATATACTGGCAAAACTTTCCACCACAGTACCATGAAATAGTTCCGGTAACATCTAACGGAAATATAAATTTAGAATTATTGAGTAGATCTCGGGAACATGTTGGTCTATAATGAGTATGGACAAACGTATTAAATTTTCTAAATGTAAGTGCGAAGTCACTCGCGGTAAGTTCGACATAAATAACCTACCACTTGACTGTCCTGCTACTTGGCAATTAATATCTAGTGGTCACACCGTAGGAGTATTTCAGCTAGAAAAACAGCTTGGTCAAGATTGGGCTGCTAAAGTAAAGCCCAGTAATTTACTAGAATTAGCTGCACTAGGTGCTATTCTAAGACCTGGAGCTTTAAATTCTGGTATGTCCCAACAATATGTTGATACCAAATTTAATAAAACACAAGCAAAATATTTACATCCCGCTCTAAAACCAATCCTAGACAAAACTTATAGCGCATTGGTTTATCAAGAACAAGCTATAAATATCGCTGTAAATATCGCTGGTTTTGGATTAGAAGAGGCGGATAATCTTCGCAAGGCTATGGGGAAAAAAGATGTAGAATTAATGGATGAATTAAAAATAAAGTTCACGGAAGGATGCAAGAAAAAGGGAATAGTTCCCAAAGATGCAGCGGAAGAAATTTTCGGATGGATCGAGAAAGGCCAAAGATATAGTTTTAATAAATGCGTTTCTAAAAATACACGATTCAAAAGAGTCAATATTGGGCATCATGAATTCCATCCAACTATTGGAGAAATGTATCAAATCAGAAATGATATTAATTATGCAAAAAAAACTGGGCATTTAGCATTATATAAAAAATGGAAGTTTTACAATAGTTATCGAACTGCCCTTTCAATGTTCAAAGACAATAGGGTCAGAAAAAATGTTATTAAAGATATAAAATATGCTGGTGAGCAAAACTTATACAGAATAACACTTGAAAATGGTTCATTTATCGACGCAACCATTAATCATAAATTTCCAACGGAAAATGGAATCAAAAAATTAGAGCATTTAAACACAAGTGATTATCTATATATATGTGGTAATTATAGTAAGAATACCAATAACTATAGCTTTACGGGTGAAAAACAAGACGGAAAAAACAAAAAATATGGACCCAGACAGGGATTTCCGAAAGGTTCGTCTAACCCAGGATATATAAATGGCACTTATACCGAATATCAAAAAAATAAAGCAAAATTACCTAAACAATGTGAAATATGCAATGTAGAAAACGTTAGAATAGAGATACATCACAAAGATGGAGACAGAAACAACAATAAAATAAATAATTTAATGCCCTTGTGTTGTTCGTGTCACAAAAAAATAGAATATAAGAATGGCAGAACCAAACAATTCGAAAAAGGGTATCCAACAAAGTTATTTAAAATAGTCTCTATTGATCCAATGGGTCAAGAAGATGTTTACGACGTAATAATGGATGGTCCAAACCACAATTTTGTTGTAGATAATGGCATAATTACATGTAATTCTCACGCCATAGGTTATGCAGAATTATCATTTCAAACTAGTTGGTTAAAAGCACACTTTCCACATGAGTTTTTCACAAGTTATTTAACTTTCTCTCATCATAAAGGTGATCCCAAAGAAGAAATATATAAATTAGTACAAGATGCCAAATTATTTGGCGTAAAAATTCTTGGGCCAGATATCAGAAGAGGCAATATTGATTTCAAACTATTGGACAACAAAGATATATCTTTTGGCCTTAGACATATCAAGGGTGTTGGTGAATCTGCTGTTGAGAAAATTGTAGACCAAAAAAAGAGACCATTATATACTTGGCTTCAGTTTTTAGCAGCCGTTCCAAGTCTCCATAGAAATGTTGGTCTAGCACTGATAAAGTCTGGAGCATGTGATTGCTATGGCATGTCTCGTAATGACATGGCACAACAATTAGAGTTAATTTTAGGTACAACGGGAATAAATGATGAAGGTAAAAAACGGGAAATTAAAGGATTAACACCAAAAGAAAGAGAATGGTTTTTTGCAAAATTAAATAATGAGGATGAGTTTATTAAAATCTTGACTTTTATGTCTGAAGATCCAGACAGTCTGCCGCCACGGCTTAAAGACATGAAAAAGGCTGAATTATCAGCCCTGCTAGACCAGAAATATAGTGGGGGGATCGATGACACGAAACTTAAAAAAGCTGAGATAGTTGACTTATTGATAGAACGAGGCTATAAAGAACCAGAGAGAAGCCCGTGTACGTCTAGTAGACGTGAAATTATAAGACAAAAATTGAAGGATTTAGGGACAGGAACGAAAGATACTAATACTAGCAAAGCAACAGCGGAAAAATATTTCCTAGGCATTGCTTTGTCTTGCTCTGCCGCTGATGATGTTGACGATCATCTAGCGACTCATACATGTTTAGACATAGCTAAATCGGCTAACAAAGAAGGCATAGTGGTATGCGCAGTAATAGAATCTGTCAAGCATACTAAAACTAAGAGAGGTAAAAATCCTGGTAGCCCAATGTGTTTTATAAATATATCGGATTCAACATATGCGATTGATCATGCAGTAGTTTTTCCAGACGCCTATAAAAGATTAAAGTCTCTCTGTAGAGATAATATCATTTGTTTAATTCATGCACAAAAAAAGAATGGATCATTAATAATTTATGATATTTCTAAGCTAATGTAAACAAAGATCGTATCTTGAGGTATAATAAGGTAGACTAAAGGAATTTTAGAAAGGGAAACAAATGGCAGAATTAAAAGTACATGGTGTTGGCGTAGCAACAGCAGATCCAGAACTCAAGTTTATTGGAGACAAAAAGACTCCTGTCTGCAATGTCAATTTGGCTTTTAATAGATCCTTCAAAAAGGGGGATGATTGGGAGCAAGAAACTTCATTTATGCGGGTTCAAATGTTTGGGAAGCGTGGCGAAAGGTTGGCCGAAATGGCCAAAAAAGGATCTTTGGTATATATTGAAGGTTATATTGTTCAGAATAGCTGGGTTAATAAGGAAGAAGAAAAACGAACAATGCTTCTTATTAATGGAACTAATTTCCAAATTTGTGTTAAAAATTCAGCGAATGGCGATGCAAAGAAGCCAGAAGTTCCAGTAGGCGTAAGCAGTGATGTAGATGACGAAAATATGCCGTTCTAGTAAAAAAATCGCCAAGATTGCCCGCAGGATAAAAGGCAATACCAAAAATACCAACATAGATATGGACGATCTATGTCAATCTGGTTGGGTTGGCTTATTAGAGGGTATGAAAACAAATGTCTTGGCAAATGATACTTATCAATATACAAGTGTTTTGAGAAGTATTAAAAGGGAGAGTTGTAAATTTTGGTTTGCATTTGATGTTCCAGAAAAAATTCTTAGAAAATTTCGAAAAATATTTGTGTATTTAAAAATGGGAAATAGCTTGGACGCAATTCTTATTCGATTGAAGATAACAGAAGAGGAATGGGAAATAATATCTGCATTATTAACACGATCTAACATCAATCATCCCATATTGACTCATAAAAATGAAAATATACTTTTTATTCTTGAAGATATCTTATCAATTTCTTCCCTGACTGATACAGAAAAAAGAATTATCATAGCTAGACTAAATCAAACTACGGATGCATTAAACATGTGCCGCACTACTATTTGGAAGCATCTACAAAATATTCGTTACAAACTAGCCGGGAGTGGTTATGGCATATAAGAAAAAAGTTCTTTTTGTTGGAGAATCTAGCACTATAGCTACTGGTTTTGGTACTTATTGGAATGAAGTCATCTCTAGATTATATGCTAGTGATGAATTTTCCATATGTGAACTCGGGAGTTATGTTCACGACAGACATGCCGATCTTGCAAAGATCCCCTGGAGAATTCATGCGGTACAGCCCCATCCTAATGATACGGAAGGTCGTAAAATATATAGACCAACTAGCACTGATCAGTTTGGAGAATGGCGTTTCCCGCAAGTTTGCTTGGATTTCCAACCAGATATAGTTTGTGGATTGCGAGATTACTGGATGGATGAATTTGTTTTACGTTCTCCATTGAGAAATAAATTTAAGTTTATATGGATGCCTACAATTGATGGTATTCCTCAAAAAGAATTATGGCTAGACGCATATAAGATATGTGATAAAGTTATGACCTATTCTAAGTGGGGTTACAATGTATTAAAAAAGGACGGTAGAAAAGAAACTCCGTTGATTACAGTAGCTTCTCCTGGTGTAGATACCAACGTATTTAAACCAGTAGATAATAAGCAAGAGCATAAACAAAAATTAGGTATTGATCCCAAATCTTTAATAGTCGGAACAATTATGAGAAACCAAAGGAGAAAATTGTATTATGATCTAATACAAGCATTTTCTCAATGGGTGTACAAAAGTAAAAGCAAGGGGCATTTAGAATTAGTTCAAAAGACTTTTCTATATTTGCATACTACCTATCCAGATCAAGGGTGGGATATTGCTGCTGCAATCAAAGAATTTAAAGTTGGCAACAGAGTACTGATGACATATATGTGTATGGAAAAAACATGTCAAACAGTATTCCCAGCATTCTTTAGTGGAGAATTGACTATATGTAGAAAATGTGGTAAGAATACTGCACACCCACCACACGCATCTAGCCATGTACCTAGACATGTACTAGCCGATATTATAAATACGTTTGATCTTTATGTTCAATATTCTATCTGTTTACATCCAGACACTCCAATAATGACATCCGAAGGATGGAATAACATAGGGAATATTGTTGTTGGAGATGAAGTAGTTGGAAAAGATGGTAAGTTGCACCGTGTATATAAAACTGCCAAAAACAAGCCAGATAGATGCTTTGATATTAAAACAAAATGTAGACCTTGGTCTATTACTGCTACCGACAATCATCCGTGGTTGATAGCAGATCAGACAGGTTTGTCAAAAGGGTTAGTAGCAAATATTGCAGCAAAAGTGAATCCAATTGAAAGAATTGTCAACAGAGAACGTTACCATAAAAATCACGGGACAGAATGTCCGAAATTGAATTTTATATATAAAAGAACAGACGATCTGCACCCTGGAGATTTGTTGGCAAGTCGTATTCCATCAGAAGAGATTTTACCAGAATATGATCTTCCACTACCCGTGGATGAAAATATGGCATATTATCTTGGGCTATTTGTAGCTGATGGTAACGCCAATTTATCTAATGGCAACAATCGCATTACCTTACACGACACAGATCATGACAATATAACGCGAATAACTTATATAGCCATAGAAATGGGTAAAAAAGTATGTATTAGGGATTGTAATTCACACGGAAGACATGCAAAAGACATAGATATTAACAGCGTGAGTTTTACTGCTCAATTAAGAAACTTATTGTACAACAAAGACAAAACAAAACAATTGCCATTTGGATGTCATTTATGGCCCAAAAACTTGCAGGAAGCACTGATCAGAGGGTTAATGTCTGGAGATGGACATTACAAAAACAAATCACTCAATGTTTATTGTACTACTTCTATTCACGTAGCCAAAATGGCTGGCCCCATATTGGAACGTTTGGGATGGTACTATTGTTGTCACATACAGTATCGAGACAATAAACTCCCGATGTATCGTTTTGAAATTCGTACTGATGGCGAACGCAGGTCACATGAAACGTTGTATAGAGAAAATTTTACACTAACAAAAGTTTCGTCGTCTTCTCTAAGTGATTTTGATGATGATGTTATTTCCATAGATGTTGAAGATGATCACAACTACAATACCACATGTGGTATGACTCACAATTGTGAGGGTTTCGGGATGCCTGTTGTAGAAGCTATGGGATGCGGTGTTCCTATAGCAGCAGTAAGATATTCTGCAATGGAAGATCATCTGGAGGCTCCGTGTAGTATACCAATAGAGGTAGAAAGATTCTTTAGAGAATCTGTCATAGAAACACAACAAAAAAGAGCTTTGCCAAGTAACATAGATTTTGTTAATAAACTAGATAAGTTTTTAAAATTTAGTCAATCACAAAGAGATGAAATGACTAAAAAAGTTAGAGCCTATGCGGTAGAAAAAATAGATACATATGGTACTGACCAACGAATGGAACGATATAGTTGGGATCGAACGGCAGAGATCTGGCGCAATATCATTAATGGAACAGAAATTCATGACAGAAACACAACATGGCTAAATCCAAAAGCACAAATTAAAAAATTTACTACTGTTCCTCCACGACCCAATATGAACAATGTAGAATTTGTGCGATGGTTAATAGCAGACGTATGGAATAAGCCAGAAATGGCGTATACTAATTTTGCAAGTGAATGGATAAAAGCTTTGAATCGTGGTTTTAGTATAGAAGGACAAAACAAAATAGCTTTTGATAGAAACAAACTAACGGATCATTTTGTCAATTTGGTAAAACAAGAAAATGATGTTGAACAAAATAGACTGGCAATACTAAACAGAGATGATCCAAATAAAATCAATATGGTGACAATATGAAAGTAGCATATTTTTCAAATTACAGAGATGGTACATATGACGCTAGCTTTGCCGTAGACAATATACTTGCCCTAGAAGCTGCTAATGTAGACGTAGTTTGTAGGCCAGTGACACTTTCTTCTATGATTGCTAATCTTTCTTGTTTGGTAGAACATTTGGAGCGCAAGACACTGGATAATGTTGATGTGATTATTCAAGATATGAAACCTCATTTATATGAATATAAAAGTGGGGTTAAAAATATAGGTTTTCTTAGATGGAATCAATCACTATTCAATCAGTCTAATTGGCCAGAATGTTGTAATTTAATGGATGAAATTTGGGTTACCTCTTCGGATACAATGCTTGCTGCTTCAAAAAGCGGAATATCCAAGCCGATTAAAGTGGTTTTACATGGACGCAACAGCGATAGATTTAAAAAACAGATAGATCCTTTACCCTTGGATGGTCTAAAACATAAATGTGTTTTTTACACTATTAGCGACATGACAAGAATGCAAAATATCACAGGACTAATAAGATCGTACTATGCCGCTTTTGCAAAAACAGATGATGTAGTTCTTGTACTAAGAATATATGACTCATCACGAAATGAGGGACAGTTAGTAGCTCTGGTCAAAGAAACCATAGAAGATATTAAAAAAGGCACACACATATATTCAAAACCAGAAGACTATCCTAAAATAGCTATAATATGTGGAATATTAAACGATGATCAACTATGTCAATTACATAAAACTGGAGATATTTTTGTTACTGCAAATCGTGGAGAATATTGGAATATATTTTTGCACGACGCAATGGGTTTTGGACGCCCCCCTATTTACACCAATATTTGTGGTCACAATTCACTGGCGATAAATTTAGGATGGCCTATTTCTGGACAGCCAACCCCATGTGTTGACCCTGATGGTAATCAAGATGGCCTTGTTACTGGAAAAGACTATTGGTTTGATCCAAACTTGTGTGAGCTAGCAGATTCTTTCAAAGACGCATATCAATCTTGGCAAAACAACAAACTTGAGAAATTACAAAAAGATGTTGTTAAAGCTGCTATGTCAATGAATTATAAAAACATGGGTCATTTTATGAAACAAAAATTAGAATTAGGAGTATCTGAATAATGGCCTCTATCTTTTCTTCTCTTCTTAGGGCGGTCAATAAACCCAGAGACATGAGATTTAATATTTTATGCTCAAACAAAAACGAAGTTTTTCAAACAATGTTGGCACAAACTGGGCATAACTTTTTCTTTCTTCAAAATCCTAGCGAAAAATCTTGGGATACAAAAGTTAGAACCTTACCAAGCAATTGTTTTTTATTGAAAGGTAGGGGTGTTAAAGATCAACTAAAACAAGAAATACAGTTCGATTTTATTCTGTGTCAAGATAGACAAATACAATTTCCATACCTGAATGATGTAGCTAGGCAAATTAGTTGTCCAATCATTATGGCTGAAAATAGCTTTACCCCGTCAGATGTAAATCCTTTTGTGGTAGAATCCTTGGCAAATCAGCCATATAATCTAAGAGTATTTCATTCAGAATTTTTGGCAAATTCATGGAGTTGTGAACCAGATGAGGACACTACGGAGATCATCCCATATGGTATCGACACTGATTTTTTCCAGGGATGGTCTGGTGGAGATGGTAAAGTACTAAGTGTGGTCAATAATTATCGTGAAAGAAATGAAACCAAAGGATTTGACATATGGGCGGAAGTAACTAAAGGTTTATCAACAAATCTAATCGGCAATAATAAGGGTATGTCCTCGTCTACTAATAACATATACGACCTATTGTCTCAATATCAAAATGCTTCAGTATTTTTGAACACCTCTACATGGTCGTCGTGTCCCAAAACTGTTCTAGAGGCAATGTCAGTCGGTTGTCCTGTTGTAACAACTGCTACAACAATCTTGCCAGACATCATAGAGAACGGCGTTAACGGATATATATCTTATGAAAACGAAGAACTGAAAGAATTAGTAATGGGATTATTGGATGACCCAGAAAAAGGCAGGGCACTGGGAGAAAATGCGAGAAAAACTATTATAGATAAATTTGGGTTAGATAATTTTTCTACCCAATGGAATAATATTTTAGAAGCAAATGTAGGTAAAGCGTCATCTGCTATAATTTGTTCTTAATGGAGATGCACTATGAAAATTAATTTTTGTCACGAAAATGAAATAAAAGAATCGGACTATATTAATGTTGGTTCAAAACCAACAGATAAATTGCCGACAAATATCTATAGACATGGGGATGTACATTCTCTTGATTGGCTATGTGAAGATAATAATGTTGATGAAATACTAGCGATCAACACCCTTGGGCACATAGATTCACAAGAAATAGACCAAGCTATACAAAATTGGTTCAATAAGCTTAAGCCTAACGGTATCTTAAAAATTGGTGCTATAGACATACATCTAGTTAGCAAGCTTTTTGTTAACACAAAAATTGATTTCAATGGATACATAAACTGTATTTGGGGATCACCAAATAATAGAAGAATATCAGGAATTGACAGAACTACTTTATGCGATCTATTACTTAAACATAATTTTACATTAGTGACTAAAAGATATGATGGCGTATCTTTTTACGTGGAAGCTAGGAAAAATGAGGACTAATTGCAAAAAATGTTGTTTTTTGGTGCAAGACGAGAAAGGTATGGGGTGTGCTGCCGGTCAATATTGTGTTATAACAGATAAAGACATCTATACACCAGGGCATTGTCGTCTACAAAGATCTAAAAAATGGAAAGATAATGAGCCTAAAAACCTAGAGCTTTCTACTTTGATAGCTGTAGCGAAACATGAAAAACAACTAAAATTTGACTTGTTTATTATATATGATGAATGTCTCCATGACCGCGACGATATTATGAAAACTATCAATAGCGATTGGGGAAAAAATAGATGTCAACAAATTATTGTTTTGGATATAACGGGAAGCAGGACGAGCAACGAACACTCGCTAGAATGTTTTAGAGAATACGAGGGTGATATACCACTAAAAATTGATTGCTCCGTAGACGCAGAAAATCCAGTAAGATCTTTGCGACGAATAGAAAAGAAATGTTCCAGTGATTATTTTCTTGTCATGCCAGCAGGAAAAATTTTAACCAACATAAATTTATTGATTACAAGAGTAGACTCTTGTGAAGAAAAATGTGTGCTATGGAATTTTATACAACAGATAGGGTCTACAAAATTGTATCTCAAAGGTAACCAGATTTTTGGACTATACGACTTAAAGATGTTCAGACTTTTAACCAATAGATGTAAAGAAGAATGTATCGCAGATGATCAGCCGTGCAAATGTAAGCCATTTATTAATGATCTACAAACATTGGAACTAGAAATGAAATCTAGTATTTCTTTGTGCAACCAAACATGTGATTGTGTAATCAGATGACAAAAATATGTATCATAATTGTTACGGATAATAGTAAGGAAACTATTATGAGAGCAGTTAATTCTGCTATTGATAATAGTAGAAAACCCGATTCAATTATAATAGGCGATAATGATAGTGATGATGAAACGTATGATCATATTTGCGATCAAATGTCTATTCAGCCAGTTCAGATGGAAAATGGAGATCAGGCATGGCCTGGAAAAGCGGATATCATATACAAAGATATACCTATAACTGTTTTTAGAAAGCATAAAAGTACTATAGGAAGCACTCTTAATATATGCATTAATGTATCTCCACAAGACACAACCATATATGGTTTCTTACAGTCATTTGATTGGTATGAACTAGATGCAATAGAAAAAGTTCTAAAAGCATGGGACACAGACGCTAACATTTCTTGCCTTATCTCAAATTCTATAGATCATTTTGAAAATGGAAGAAAATTTTTAAACATTAAACAGTCATACGATGCTAAAACGCTACATCAAGAATATAGTTATGATCCCAATTTATTTGTTCCCAAAAGGTCTTTACAAAAATTGGGTAAGGGTTTTGCAGAAAATATGCAAAAATTGTATGATTATGAATTGTTATTAAGATTATTCAGAATTGGCATAATCTATCATATTCCAGATTTTTTATTGAATCATACAATACAATCTAAATCTATAGAAGAATTGGTTCACACACAAACAATGATCAAACAAATGGGAAGCAAGTCTTAAAACCATATGCCAAAAAAACAAAAAAATATTAAGGGCAAAGAGGCATTTCATAGAAGGCAAAAAGCTGCTAATCAATTATCTGAATTGGGGCTATCTTTAGATGATGAATTATATAATGTTGGTATAGTTATTCAACATATTGGATATTCTCAATTAGCTTTTGATGTTCTAAAATCTGTAGAACAATTTTGTCTTAATTATGTAGGAGTAGATATCTGCTTTATAATACAACAACAAAACCCTTCGTTGATAAATCCATTATGTCCAGTATTGACTGTGGACCATTTAATAGGATGGAAAAGTCCTTTAATTACCACTGACCTTTCAACAACTATAGACGCCATCAACAATGTATCTGAAAATATTTATTACTATGTTTATGATCTAGATTTTTTACAAAGATGGGACTTAAAAACATCTGTTTTAAATAGAGTATTTAATGATCCTAGGATAACACTTATTACCAGACATCATACATATAAGAAAATTATTGAACAAGAATTTGGCGTATCCGTGCGCGGTGAGATAATGTTGAAATTTGATTTACACAAAATTGTACGAATGATATTAGGAGAAAGAAAAAATGTCCGCACCAACAAGAATTAATAAAAAGGTACTAATAAATAAGTTGGTAAAACACTTTGGGTATTCAGAGGACGATCTTGAGAGTAAAAAAAGGCAGGAATTGGTACAACTATTAAAATGCGTGACAGAAGAAGAAGAGTCTAAGGGAGAAGGCGCTTTAACTGCCTTAGTCCGCAGCTTCGCCTCTGGAAATGGAATGTTTGAAGACAAAGACGATGACATAGAAACAGAAGACGTATACACTAAAAAAATAGAAATTACGCCTCAAGATCCAGGATGGACTCAGTACGTGTTGGGTCAATTTACTGATGATGAGTTGGATGGAAAAAATCCCAGAGTTGAAGGGCTAAGGCGTGTTGCAGAAGCATTGGTAGGAGATATTATAGAGGAAGGATGCGACTTAGTATCTCCACCAACAATAGATAATGGCATGAGAGCATGTGCTAAGGCTTGGTTTGTTTTCGCCACCTCTGAAGGTGAAAGAACATATGCGGCTTTGGCTGATGCTTGTGACGACAATTGTTTATCACAATTTAAATCATACCCAACAGCTATGGCAGATACTAGGGCCAAAGGCAGATGCTTAAGAAATGCCTTAAAATTAAGGCGTGTTGTTGCTGCGGAAGAGATTGATCCAGCAAACGTTGCATTTTCACGCGACGATGATAAAGAAATGATAGACAGTGTTCAAATAACTGCAATTCATATTCTTTCAGAACGTAAAAAGGTTTCAATTAAAAGTTGTTTAAAAATGGTTGACAAGAACGAGACAGCAGACATAGAATCAATCACCAAAGGTGAAGCTAAAAAAATTCTATCAACTTTACAGATGAATAATGAAACAAAGGAGACGGTAAATGCCTAGTTACTTAGAAGCTTTTAAAATCTATAAGCCCCGCAAGACCAAGGATGGGGTAGCCTCACAGTGGGAATTTAGTAGAAAAACACCTGCAACCGATGACAAACCCGAAAGACCGGCATGTATGTTTTTGGTATTTGCTAATCAAACAGATAGCGAAGGTAGGTTAGCACAATTCGACTGGCCCAATAAAGTAACAATGAAATTGGGCATTGCGGACATAGGGGAAATTCTGTCAGTTTTTATCGGACTACAGAAAGATTTAGGACCAAAAGAGAAGGACGAGAACGGTAACTATAGAGGAAAAGGAATATATCACGAAACCCAAAGGGGTAACACTATATTGCAATTGAAGAAAGAAGACAACAAGTTTGCTATACGATTAAGCCAAAAGTTAAAGGGGCAAAACGTAAGAATATTTTTACATTCCCTTACACATTCTGAAGTAGCTGTGTTGACAACTCTTTTCCGTCGAGCAATTGAATTGATGTATGCGTGGTAGGGCTATTATTTTCTATTGATATCTTTACGTAATTCTCTGATTTCTTTGACTATGTCGTCTCCGACCTTTTGAAAAGATCGCATGATTTCGTCTTCTCGTCCGTACCATTTGAATTTTTTAGTTTCTTGATCAGGCTTGTGCCATTCCCAAAGATCATAGGTCTGTCTATTACTTAATTTTAATTGGTCTATTATCTGTCTAAAATAGTCTACAATTCTGGAACTGCCATTATAACCATTTTTGCCATTTGATCTAGTTTTGATAAATGTGAAGACTTCTTTTAAGATTAGAAGTGCAAGGATTCCTGATGATATGCCATATTGTACTAAAGCTTGTTCCATGACGTTTGTCCTTAGATAATAAAAAAGAGGCAACTATGCTCATCGGGAGTAGCAACGTTGCCCCTAGGTATCCTTGTATTTTAAAGGAACTCTAGCTGTATGAATAATCCATACAACGTCTTGGAACCAATACTGGTTGGAGTCGCCGAAATAGCGAGGTACCAGTCGTGTCTTGTATCTCCGATACCAGCAACACCAGATGATCCATAGCCTCCACTACCTGGGTTATTCAAAAGAACCCCGGTTACTGAATTACCAGCCAATGTTAGCCATCCATCTTCTGCTATGTTCCAAGCCTGTGCGTCACCGGTTGTCGGCTCTACGCCTGATGGAACTCTATCGTTGTCTCCACCAGAGAGAAGCTGTGCTACCTGTGTGGTCACGCCACTAGCAGCCTTATCGATATCTGTTCTGTCAAAAATTCTGATTTCACCATTCTGAGTATTGACTACTGCGTCGTTAGTGAATCTGACATTGACTGTACCGGATTGTCTAGCAAGACCACTTATATGGCCATTTAATGGACTAAAACCATTGATCTCTACTCCAGTAACATTTCCTAGATATTTACAATTATCTGCCTGCTGTGCCTGTTCTGTCCCGTTAGAATTGGTAATAAATGACGTATCTTGGTACTGCCCGACTTGTACTGAATTACCAAAAGCTGCGCCATAAAAACCAATACCTGAAGCGGTTAGGTCGTGATGAAGGGCTTCGCCACTGCCTAAACCAGCCCAAAAAGTAACTGCTGCACCCATATCCTAACACCCCCTTTCTGTACATTCGTACCTATTATTATACACCAAATTTTAAAGAAATTCGGTCTCAATTAAAATTCCAAAAAATTTATTTCCAAATTCATTTGGAGTAACACTCATTGCTATATACCAATCATGTCTGCCATCTACTGTAAATCCCCCATTGGGTCTTAAACCACTAGTTCCCGGAGAATCAATTAAATCTAGAAAGACAGATCCATGAATATCTATCCAAGATGGATCGCCTAAGCCGTTTAGCGACTGTGTATCATCATTATTTCTAATTTCAGCACAGAAAGATGTTAAACCAGATGGGTCATTGTTCTTATTTGGGATACCACCGGTAGAAGATCCATCGTAAACATAGAATTTAACCGATTGTGTATTAACGTTGGCAAGATTGCTAAACCTTAAATTTAATGTGGCTAAAGTATTCGGAAGTCTGAGCAAAGCAATACCAGATCCAGTTTGGCCATAAATAACTCCAGATGTATTAATAAATTTATTATTATTAGCCTCAAACCCCCTTACAGTGCCACTTGGATTAACGGCAAATGTACGACCATTGTAGCTACCAACGGAAATTGCAGCCCCAAAACTACTATCTCCATAGAATCCTATCCCAGATCCCGTAGGGACTATTTGGTCTTCGCCTACATATAAATTCATATCAGCCATAAAAACCTCCTATAACTTATACACATTATAATCCTAAGATAGCCCCGGCTCTACGCAAAGCATAGAAAGAGGTACTAAACGGTGCAGATGGAGAAAAATCAAAACTCTTAGAAATAGTTGGGAATCTACTGGATGATATATTAATAGTTATTGATATGTCGTCAGCACTATCAACTAAATGATTTACCGTTGATCGACCAGCCACTTTCATAACATTTTGAACCACCAATCTTGCTCTAACATTATTATTCCCAGGTTGTAATGTTAGTGATTCTGAAAAATTAAAAGATGTTGAAAATTCAAATCCAACAGGTGGATCACCCTGGTCTTGCTGCGTTCTAGTAAAGTTAAATCCAAATATATCTTGACACTGTATTGTAACGGGATCTTTTACGCGAGCACCCCCGGATCGTGCTATTAATTTACTTTTTTCCTGAACCGTTGAAAGTTCATTCGTTGTTGTAAGACCCAACCAATCTCTATCCCATGTAAATTTATTTGTAAGAGATGTCTGGAATTTAAATTCCCTAGATATCCATCCAAGTGCGTATATTGTTCCACTTACATATTTAGAAATTGGGCTTGATGTAGAAGTACAATTTATAGATCGTAATAGAGGCGGTATGTTAAGTAAATAATCTGACCCATCCAGAGTTGCTGTACCAGCTATTGTAATATCATTGCCTAAAACATCTTCGTCTGAATGATTAATATTAACAATATTTAAACAAATATCTACAATGGCCCAGGAAGAATGAAGAAAATTAGTCCCTGAACCAATTGCTGCCGTAGCAAACGTACTATGTTTAAAAGCATTCATTTGTATCGGGACCAAGTTCACAACAGCATTTAATTCTGTCATTGTTCTGTATTCATGTTGAGTCTCGCTATTATTATGAAATGTAGTTCTACCATTAAAAACTTGCAATGCCTCTTCTCTTGTTAATATTTTATTATCATTCATGTATGTGGCTGGTACCGAAAAGGAATCAAAATCTATTTCTGGGCTTCTATGTACTTCGTTAGCCAACATTCCGATTCTGGTTGACCCAGGTGTTCCTTCAGGTAGTTCGAGTGGTAATTTAGGTAATGGCTGAATTGTAAAGGATTCATTTAAAAGAACTTCTGGAGGACTAAAGCCATTAACAATTTCAACTTCTTTTTGACTCCCCAAATTGTCCGAAGCATACTCTGCCATAGTATTAAATAAATCTCTAATTTCAAATGGTAAATCTACATACGTGGCTACTGCATGTACTTTGTCAAATATTGGTATCATATTATCTGAAAAAATTAAACTAGTTTGTGGTACATGGCTATTATCTGTATTAAATACGAAGAAATTATTAGTAAAAGGCGTATTGGTAAATTCTCCATCTTCACCTATGTATGTATTGACATAATCGCTAGGAATTTCAGATAAAGAAGGATATATATCTGATAATAGTAGAAACTTGGATATTAAGCCATCTTCTTTAAATGATTTAAGGGTGAAAGCTACGGTTACAGGAGGCGTTATGGTTGAACCAGTTTGTGCTGATCTACTAGCGGCGATAACTCCTAGACCATACGACATACGACCATATGTATCTAGTATGCCTAAAATATGTCCAGGATTCCTATAATCAATTCCAGGATTACCAACCCCTAGTCCTAAGTAAAAGTCACTCGCAGTTTTCATCGTATAATTAGACATTATAAAATTTCTAAATATCAGAGGATTAAATCCCGTATCTGGAGAAATAAGACTCATGGGATTAGGATATAATGGTCCTTGATATCCCCCACACAACACTCCTATGTCTGGCATAAATGGATGTAGACCATCCAAAGCCATTGTTACAAATGGAGCGGTATTAATATCTACAATCATATACTATTCCTCCGTTGGCGCCGGTGGTGCAAAAACTTGTGGTGCTACTTCTATAAAAGGAGTTCCTATTTCAAATGGATCTGAACCAGCTTGAAGTCCTTCAAAAAAGATTTTTACATCCACTAAATCATCTATCTGTAGATATCCTGGACTCGCCAGTGGTTCAGCAAGATTTCTTACATCATTCCATCCCTCAAAAACATTCGTTACCGATGAAAGAATTGAACCTATTTGCGGATTTATATCAACAAGACCTAACTTTTGAATACTATAAAATGGACCACGAACGCTCCTTCCCTTAATAATTCCTCTGCCGCCTTGCATTTTAGGATACCAATATTCTATGGAATCCCAATTTACACTACTTAAAGTACCAAGTAGCTCATCAATTATTTTTTCTCTAGCTGTTAACGCATCTAACTCAAAATCTAATATTGTATCTATACAAGGTGAATCCGCACCAGCAGCCCTTAGTTCTTGACACCTATTAATAAAATCAAGAATATTTTGATCCATCTTGGGTATTCTTATTCTTTCTCGTTTTTTATTGCGATGATGTTTATCTACCTCATCTTCCAATTTTTCGGATGCCGATCTACGAGTAGGTAAAAACCCAAAAGTATATTTTGTTTTTACTCCTGTTTTGCTGAATTGAATCCGTAATTTACTTAATTGCGTTGTTGTATCAGGAAAAGATTCTACGATTGATGATGCTTCTATTAAAGCATCTAATCTCCGTTGTATAAGTGCATTTTTCTCCAATCTCTCTTCCTCTGAAGTTACTGACCCAAATATAGTATTTAAATCATTTTGAAAAGCATCTCCATCATATGCTAAGTCAGGATTTAAAAATTTAAAAATTTGCCCTCGGGTTGGAAGAACAAGAACTGGCATTTGTATTCTTGGAATATCAGCCACTTCCAATTCCGAACCTAGCTGAACTAATTTTGTGAAACGTGGCATATTTTCTGGTATTGGAGATGGAAAATCTGCTTCTATTAAAAATTCCGCAAATAATGGACCTCCATATGGTATACCTGGAACTGGGGTAAGTTGTGGAATTTTTCCCTTATATACATCAATAGGGTTTAATTCTTTCCAATCATTAAGTGCTTCTAAATATAATGCATCTATTCCAGAAGGGGAATAATCATAATCTTCAATTGCTCTTTCCAAATTGACAACAAAGGTAGATTTACCCGTTCTTAATGAAATAATCTTTCCTTCATGTAATGGTAAAACTTGCTCTAAAGTTCTTGGAATATTGGGATCATTTATTTCTGCTATCGCCTGATCAAATTTGCTCTTAGCAGATAGTCCTATCTCATTAGCTTGTATAGAAATAACGCCAGTTCCATTTGGATTTGTAATAATTTCGTCAAAATTTCTAATTTGTCCAACTATAACCGCAGCACCTATTTGTATCCCAAATTTGCCATCTAAAATACCACTTGTATCACCAGAAAAAATTTGTCCAGGTTCTCTTAGTAAAGTGATGTCATACGAAGCAACGCCGAATCTTTTACTAGTAATAGATATGCTTTGTAATGTACATCCAAAAATAATTGGTTGAATAATATTCCCACTTGCATCAAAAAGATTTGACATTGCATTACCTCACAATATAAGTTCTAGTACGATTATAATCACCAGTATTGTCATTATAATTGTCCTGATCTCCATCCAATAACCACGTAGCAGCATCTCCAGTATTAAAATCCCCTTCAGCAAAAGTATTCATAATAGATACAGTAATAGCATTTCCTGGTTTACTTACATTATTTTTACTGCTAAGTGTAACGGTAATTTTTCTTTCAGTTTGTGTGTTCATATCTTGTATAATAGGTCCACTATTTCTTCCTGGAATAACAAATATAGCAGAAACATCCTTTGGAAAAGTACTTTGAACAGTAATTTCTGGATCACTAAGATTAGTGCTAACCCATGCAAAAGTAGTTCTTATGCTTCCACTTTTTTGATTAAACGATGAGCTAGTAGATTTCGGAGTCGATACAATTGTAACACCAATAGGCAAGGAATCTCCAACCAAACTTTTAGCTAAAGCAAGAGCAGCAGCATCACTTAAAATAGCAAGTTTTGCATTTGCCAATCTATCTTCTGATGTTTCTCCTATACCTTCAATATCACAAGTCAACCTTAATGAATATATGTTGGTATCACTTACAAAATCTAATGTTGCCTCACAAGAACTGCTAGACGTAGAAAGTTCATCAGCGGACCATTGGAAAGAGAATGTGACGGTTCCATTTTGATTATTGATTCCAACGTTTTTAGTGGTTGGGGTGTCCCCTAAGACATTAGTGCCTAGAAAAGAACCAATGGCGGCTTCTGTTGTAGTTTTTGCGGCAGCATTTGACGGAACTTGAGCTTTTGCATTGGCTATAGCTACGTCACCGCCTTGACCTTCCCCGTCAGATACACCAAAAATTGTGCCATCATAATTAGCTGTAAATGTATCATCAACCAAGGCTTTAGTACAACTAAAAGATTCTTCTATATAAGTCGTGCCAGAGCTAAGAGCCCAAGATTCATTAACACTATATGACCCAGTTTTTTCATCAACATTAATTGACTTGACAAATGATCCACCTAAATATGTTGTAGAGCCAATTGCGCCAGACATAACAGTAGTATCAATACTACCGGTAGCTTGCTGATCTACCCAATCACGCGCGTGCTGCCAAGCTGGTCCTAAAGATACTCCATTTTCATCATAACCGATAATTCCCTTGGCTGTTACACTATGGGTAACCCTGTATGCCTCAGTTTCATGTCCAGCTATTTCGTCAAAAGACCAAGTTTCTGAAGCACTTTGGATTAAATCTACTGCAAAATCTCCA